>ERZ773138.1455-NODE-1455-length-22034-cov-10.410301_pt1 | contig 22034 bp, 15 predicted proteins | sample MGYA00511114_ERZ773138 | MGnify/ENA primary metagenome ERZ773138 (study PRJEB29015, sample SAMEA2737805) | human gut metagenome | biome: human gut; feature: human-associated habitat; material: faeces | place: China | collected 2012 ...
TGTATTCCGAGACGCTGATGCCGTCGATGGCGATGACGGAGCAGTCCTCGGGGATGGAGCGGCCGCTTTCGCGCAGGGCGCGCATCGCGCCGATGGCCATGTCGTCCGCAATGGCGAAGACAGCCGTAAAATCGGCGGGGGAGCGCAGACGCTTTTGCATGGCAGCATAGGCGTTGGCAATGGTGAAGTCTTCGGCGCAGATCAGGTCTTCCGGATGCTCTGTTAAGCCGAAGTCGCGCAGCGCGCGCTGATAGCCAAGGTAACGGAGCTGGGAGATCGAACTGTCGTCGGGGGCGGCGGTCAGCACGGCGATGCGGCGGTGACCGTTTTGGTAAAGCTCGCTGACCGCGCGGTAGGCCTCCTGCTCGTCGGCGATGGAGACGGAGGAGTACGACTCCGACGGAAGCGTACCGTAGGAGTTGGTGTAGGAGCAGCAGACATAGGGCACGCCGAGAAGCGAAACCTCTTCGGGCGAATAATCGCTGCGCCCGCCGAGGAAGATAATGCCGCGCAGGCGCTTTTCCTTTTCCATCACCGCGCCGCACTGAATCTCGTCGTCGCCGGACGGGATCTGGCGCATGACCATCGTGTAGCCCGAGGCGTCGAGCTTTTGCTCAATGGCGTGGATGATGTCGGTGTAGAAGGGGTTCTGCACACCGCGCACCACAAGGCCGACCGCGTCAGAACGAATTTTGACGAGGTCGCGCGCACTGTTGTTCGGCACATACCGGTGCGCCTCGATGACGGCGCGGACCCGTCTGCGGGAATCCTCACTCACGTCCGGACGGTCGTTGAGCACGCGGGAGACGGTGCTGACGCTCACGTCTGCGAGCTTTGCAATATCCTTGATGGTCATGCCGACGCGCCCCCTGCGATGATTCCGGAAACCTTACCGGTAACGTTTCCAATCCTTGCTTACAGCATAGTCCCCACAGCGGGCAAAGTCAAATGAAACTTGCCGTTTGTGGTAAAAATAGGGGAAACACACAAGAAATGTGCACCGATCTTTGACAAAACAGACAAAGGATCAGAGAATAGCTCTCTTAACGTTCAGCTTATGACGTGCCTGTACCGCTTTATGAGCGGCTTATAGCAAAATGCGGGCCAAAATCGGCGTTTCTGTGCAGAAACGAAAAAATTCCCCGTTTTCCGCCGCTATGCGGCAGAAAACGGGGAACGATCTGTGGTTAAAAAAGCCTTACTTGAGCAGCAGCTCCGCAATCTGGATGGTGTTGGTGGCAGCGCCCTTGCGGACCTGGTCGCCGCAGCACCAGAGGTTCAGACCGCGCTCGTCGGTCAGGTCCTCACGAATGCGGCCGACATAGACGATGTCCTGATCGGACGTGTCGAGCGGCATGGGGTAGACCTTGTTCTTGAGGTCGTCGACGAGCTTGCAGCCCGGGGCGTTTGCGATGAGCTCCTTGGCACGCTCGACGCTGATCTTCTCCTTCGTGCGCAGCACCACGGATACGCTGTGGCTGCGGATGACGGGCACGCGCGCGCAGGTGCAGCTGACCTTCATCTCGGGCAGGTGGAGGATCTTGCGGCCCTCGTTCTGCATCTTCATCTCCTCGCTGGTGTAGCCCTCAAAGGCCTCGCCGCCGATCTGGGGGATGATGTTGTACGCGATCTGATACTGGAAGACCTTGGGCTCAAGGTGCTTGCCCTCGGAAAGGGCCTTGACCTCATTGTTGAGTTCGTCGATGCCGCCCTTGCCCGCGCCGCTGACGGCCTGGTAGGAAGAGGCAATGATCGTCTCGATGGGGCTCTCCTTGGCGAGGGCGTTGATGGCGACGAGGGTCACGATGGTGGTGCAGTTGGGGTTCGAGATGATGCCCTTGTGCCACTTCACGTCCTCGGGGTTGATCTCGGGGATGACAAGGGGGACGTTGGGGTCGAGGCGGAACGCGCTCGAATTGTCGACGAACACCGCGCCCGCCTTGACGATCGAGGGAGCAAAACGCTCGGCGATGTCGTTCTCGGCCGCGCCGAGGACGATATCAAGGCCCTCAAACGCGTCGTCAGACGCCTCGACGATGGTGCACTCCTGACCGCGGAACATGATTTTGCTGCCCGCGCTTCTGGCGCTTGCGATGGGACGAAGGGACGCAACGGGGAAGTTGCGCTCTTCGAGAATTTTGATCATTTCCTGACCGACGGCGCCGGTGGCGCCGAGAATACCGACATTGACCTGTTTCATTACACTACATTCTCCTTCACAAAACTATTGTACAGGACACGGATGGCCTGTTCGAAATCTTTTTCTTCCACGCCCACGATGATGTTGAGCTCTTCGGGGCCCTGCGTGATCATGCGGATGTTCACGCCGTTTTCGCCGAGCTTGGCGAAAATTTTACCGGAAACGCCGGGACGGTACGCCATCTTGCGGCCGACGGCGGCGACAATGGCGATGTGCTCCGTTACGGTTATCTTATTCGGCTGCACCTCTTTTTGCAGCTCGCCCAGCATTTCGTAGAGTGAGCGGGACACCTTGTCGGACGAGACGACGAGCGAGACGTTGTCGATGCCGGACGGGAGGTACTCGACGTTGACCTCGTGCTTGGCGAGCACGTTGAGAATTTTCAGGAGAGAGCCCGGTTCGCTCGACATGCCGGTCTTGGCGATGGTGATGATGGAAAAGCCCTTCTTGCCGGCGATGCCGGTGATGAAGCCGCCCTCTTCCATCTCGTCGCCGATGGACTCCATAATCATTGTGCCGGGATGGTCGGGCGCGTTGGTATTGCGGATGTTGAGCGGGATGTTTTTCTCGCGCACGGGGAAGATCGTGCCCTCGTGCAGGACCTGCGCGCCGATGTAGCTCAGCTCGCGCAGCTCGCTGTAGGTCACGCGGCGGATGGGCTCGGGATCGTCGACGATGCGCGGGTCGGCCATCAGAATGCCGGAGACGTCCGTCCAGTTCTCATACACGTCCGCGCCGAGCGCCGCTGCCGCGAGCGCGCCGGTGATGTCGCTGCCGCCGCGGGAGAACGTGCGGATGTGCCCGTCGGGCATCACGCCATAGAAACCGGGGATGACGACCTTGCGGTCCTCGGCGAGGGAGCGCAGCGCCGCGTAGGATGCATCCTGATCGACGGTGCCGTCGAACTTGAACTTGATCCAGCGGGCCGCGTCGACGAACTCATAGCCGAGGTATTCGGCCATCAGCCGTGCGGAGAAGTATTCGCCGCGCGAGGCGAGCTCATCCTGGCTGATGCCATTTTTCATCTTGTCCCACAGCGCGTCGAACTCTTTGTCGAGGCTGATGTGCAGGCTGCACTCGGCGATGATCTCGTTGTAGCGGTCGCGAATCATGGCGAAGATGTCCTCGCACGAAACGCCGTATTTGATGTGCGCGGCGCAGAGATAGAGAAGATCGGTGATCTTATGGTCGCCGGAGAAGCGCTTGCCCGGCGCGGAGACGATGACCACGCGGCGGGCGGGGTCGGCTTCCACGATGGACTTGACCTTGGCGAACTGGCGGGCGTCGGCAAGCGACGAACCGCCGAATTTCAAAACTTTGAGCATGGAGTTTATTCCTCTTCGGCCGCGTAGCGCGCAAGCAGCGCGTGCGGGTCGTCCTTTCGGTAAGATTCATAGGCGTCGAACGCCGCGCGGGCGCTGCACTCGCGGGTAAAGTATTCGCCCATGCAGCGGAACAGCCACTTGCACTGCGTGCCGGATAGGTTCACCGAGCAGGGGGTGAAAGAGTCAGCATAGAAGCTGCGGCAGCCGTCGGCGACGTCGAGACAGTCGCGCAGCACGTTCGAGCCGGTCGGGTAGCCGCCTGCGCCCGCGCCGGAAAAGCTCTGCTTGCCAAAACGCGATGCGAACAGCGTGACGAGGTTGCCGGTGCCGTCGGTGTGCGCCTCGGGCGCGGAGGAGGGGAAAAGCGTCGGGCAGACGAACGCGGCCACGGCACGGCCGTTTTTCTCCGCTCGGGCAATGAGCTTGTAGGTCAGGCCCTCGTCCTTCGCTTTGGCGATGTCGTCCGCGGTGATGGACGAGATACCGACACAGGGGATGTCCTCTTCCCTGATGTTCACGCCGAAGGCAAGGTCGGCGGAGAGAACGATCTTGCGGCGCGCGTCCAGACCCTCGACATCTGCGGTGGGGTCGGCCTCGGCGTAGCCGAGCTCCTGCGCCTTGCGGAGCGCGGGCGCGTAATCCGCGCCGGAATTCGTCATGGCGGAAAGCATGTAATTCGTTGTGCCGTTCAGAATGCCCTCGACAGCCTTGATCTCATCAAGCTCAGACGCGCGGGAGAGAGAGGTGAGCCAGGGAATGCCGCCGCCCGCGGCGGCAGTGCAGCGCAGCGCCACGCCTTTTTCTTTTGCAAGGGAGGTGAGCTCTTCAAAGTGGGCGCACATGAGCTGCTTGTTCGCGGTGACGACGTGCTTGCCCGCACGCATGGCCGCGCAGAGGTAGCTGTACGCCGGCTCGATGCCGCCCATGACTTCCACCACAATATCAATCGAGGGATCGCGCACGATCTCGTCGTAATCGGCGGTCACGGTGCATGTGAGCTCCGGGCGGGGACGGCGGGAGAGAACAGCTGCAACATGCAGATCGGTTCGCCCCTCGCACAGCTTATAAAAATGGGAACCGACGGTGCCGAAGCCCAGCAGCGCAATATTCACGGGGAATGACCTTCTTTCTTTTTTGGATACTCCGTCAAGTGCGGACGAATTTGTGACTTACGCCGAAACTGTCCGCGGAAGAAAAACACTTGACTTTTTGATGGAAACAATATAACATAGCGTTTGTGAAAATACAATAGGGAAAACAAAAAAACTTTTCCCGTGAGATACAGGAGGAAACATCCATGCAGTATCAGAGCACCCGTGACAAAAATTTAAAGGCCAGCAGCGCGCAGGCCATCTTAAACGGCCTTGCCCCCGACGGCGGCCTTTACACGATGCCGTCGTTTGACGAGGTCAAGTTCGACTATACTACTGTATTAAATATGGACACGATGTCCATGTCGACGAAGATCTTATCCAAGCTCCTGCCCGACTTTTCAGAAGCGGAGATGGCAAAGCTCGTCCACGACGGCTATACCGGCAAGTTTGAGACCGACCACCTGACCCCGACCGTCCCCGTCGGTGAGGACTTCATCCTCGAGCTTTTCCGCGGGCCGACGAGCGCTTTTAAGGATGTGGCGCTCTCAATGCTGCCGCGCCTGATGACCGCGTCGAAAGAAAAGCTCGGTGTGGACGACGAGATCATGATCCTGACCGCCACGTCCGGCGACACCGGCAAGGCGGCGATGGAGGGCTTCTGCGATGTGCCGGGCACGAAGATCATCGTCTTCTACCCCCACGGCGGCGTGAGCGCCGTGCAGCAGGCGCAGATGGCGACGCAGGCGGGCGAAAACGTCTGCGTGTGCGCGGTGCGCGGCAACTTCGACGATGCGCAGACCGGCGTGAAGAAAATCTTCTCCGCCGTCAGCAAGGATCAGCTGCTCGAGGGTAAGGGCGTTCGCCTGTCCTCGGCCAACTCCATCAACATCGGCCGCCTCGCCCCGCAGGTCGTCTATTATTATAGAGCGTACGCCGACCTTGTGCAGGCGGGCCGCATCCAGCCGGGCGACAAGGTCGACTACGTCGTGCCGACCGGCAACTTCGGCGATATCCTCGCGGGCTACTTTGCCAAGGAGATGGGCCTTCCCGTCGGCAAGCTCGTGTGCGCGTCCAACGCCAACAACGTGCTGACCGACTTCCTGCGCACGGGCCGCTATGACCGCCGCCGCCCCTTCTACAAGACCGTGTCCCCCTCGATGGACATTCTCGTCTCCAGCAACTTGGAGCGCCTGCTCTATCTCCTCTCCGGCGACGACAAGCTCATCGCGGATTTAATGAAGCAGCTCAGCGAAAACGGTGAGTACGAGGTGCCCGCGGACATGCTCGAAAAGCTGCACGAGCTCTTCTGGGCAGGCTTCTGCGACGACGAGGGTGCGAAAACCGCCATCGGCAAGGTCTGGAAGGACGACCATTACCTCTGCGACACGCACACGGCGGTCGCCTGGGATGTGGCGCAGCAGTACAAGCAGGCGAACCCCGAGCACAACGCCGTCGTCGTGCTCTCCACTGCCTCTCCTTATAAATTCCCCGCCGCCGTGCTCGAGGGCATCGGCGAAAAGGCCGAGGGCGACGAGTTCGACGTGATGGAGCAGCTCCACAAGGTCACGGGCGTGCCCGTGCCGAAGAATCTTGCCGACCTACGCTCCCGCGCGGTGCGTCACCGCGACGTGATCGACCGCGGCGAGATGCTCGACTACGTGCTCGGCAAGGCCGCGGCGGAAAAGTGATAAAGGAGAATAAACATGTATATTACCTGCCTTGATATGGAGGGCGTGCTCGTCCCCGAAATTTGGATCGAATTTGCCCGCGAGAGCGGCATTCCCGAGCTGACGCGCACCACGCGCGACGAGCCGGACTACGACAAGCTGATGAAATGGCGCCTGGGCGTGCTCCGCGAGCACGGCCTGGGACTCAAGAAAATTCAGGAGACTATCGCGCGCATCGACCCGCTTCCGGGGGCGAAAGAATTCCTCGACAAGCTGAGATCTGAGACGCAGGCCATCATTTTGAGCGACACCTTTGAGGAATTTGCACAACCGCTGATGAAAAAACTCGGCTGGCCGACCATTTTCTGCAACTCTCTCGAGGTGGACGCCGACGGATTCATCAGCGGCATCAAGATGAGATGCGAGCATTCCAAGCTCACGACCGTGCGCGGCCTTCAGTACATCGGCTTTGAGACCATCGCCAGCGGCGACAGCTACAACGACCTCGAAATGATCGAAGCGTCCAAGGCGGGCTTCCTGTTCCGCACGACGGAAAAGATCAGGCACGACTACCCGCATCTGCCCGCTTTTGAGGGCTACGACGAGCTTTTAGCGGCCATCGAGCAGGTCATCCGCGCATAAGGGAAAACAAATATCCAGCTCGAATGAAATAATATTCATCCAAAATTTGTTCATTTTGACGATTGACTTTTTTCTCCAAAAAATTATTATAATCAGGCGAAACGCAGGGGAAATTCTCCTGCAAGGCAAACATTTGTAATAAAATAGGAGGAGAAAAATGTTTAGCTTTCTGATCTGCCTCGCATTGCTGATCGGCGGCTACTTCGTTTACGGTGGCATCGTCGAAAAGACCTTCGGCCCTGACGACCGTGAAACGCCGGCTGTCAAGATCAACGATGGCGTGGACTATGTGGTTCTGCCGCAGTGGAAGCTGTTTATGATCCAGCTTCTGAACATCGCGGGCCTCGGCCCCATCTTCGGTGCCCTGCAGGGTGCTCTGTGGGGGCCCATCGTGTTCCTGTGGATCACCTTTGGTACGATTTTTGCCGGTGCGGTTCACGACTATTTCTCCGGTATGATGAGCGAGCGTAACGAAGGCGCTTCCATCTCCGAGATCGCCGGTATCTATCTGGGCGGCGCGATGAAGAACGTCATGCGCGTGTTCAGCGTGGTGCTGCTCGTTATGGTCGGTACGGTCTTTGCGGTTGGCCCTGCCGGTCTGATTGTCACCCTGTTCAAGAACGGCGGCCACGAGGGCATCGTCGCCACGACCCTGTTCTGGCTGATTATCGTTCTTGTCTACTACTTCATCGCGACTTTCATTTCCATCGATAAGATCATCGGTAAGATTTACCCCCTGTTCGGTATCTGCCTGATCATCATGGCCATCGGTGTTGCCGTCGGCATCTTCACCAAGCCTGAGTACACCATCCCCGAGATCTGGAACAACTTCGGCTCCATGCATCCCTCGGGCACCCCGGTGTGGAGCTTCATGTTCATCACCGTTGCCTGCGGCGCGATCTCCGGCTTCCATGCCACGCAGAGCCCCCTGATGGCTCGCTGCATGAAGAGCGAGAAGCAGGGCCACTTCGTCTTCTACGGCGCGATGGTCTGCGAGGGTGTTATCGCTCTGATCTGGGCGGCTGCCGGCTGCGCTCTCTACACCGGTGAAGAGCTGCTTGCTCTCGGCGGCGGCGGCTCCACCGCTGTGTATGACGTCTGCTCCAAGACCATGGGCGGCATCGGCATTGCCCTTGCCATGCTCGGCGTCATCGCCTGCCCCATCACCTCCGGCGACACCGCGTTCCGCTCCGCCCGTCTGGTTCTGGCCGACTGGTTCAAGATGGACCAGAAGAGCTGGAAGAACCGTCTGATCCTCTGCGTTCCCGTGCTGGGCATCGGCGCTGTCCTCGGCATCGGCAACGCCCTCGGCAAGATCGACTATACCATTATTTGGCGTTACTTCAGCTGGACCAACCAGACGCTCGCCATGATCGTTCTGTGGGCTGCCTCCATGTATCTCTTCTATGAGAAGAAGAATTACTGGATCACCGCTGTTCCCGCCACCTTCATGAGCGCTGTGTCCATCACCTACTTCATGCTGGGCAACGAGTGCCTCGGCCAGTTCCTCAACCACAAGACCGCCGAGGGCGCGGTTGTGTACAATACCGCGGTCGCCTATCCCGTCGGTCTCCTCGCTGCGGCGCTGTTCCTCGGTATCTTCCTGTATACCATCAAGAAGCGCCACACCCAGCCGCACTACGAGACCCTGCACAAGTAAACCCTATTCCGCAAAGCGGCGAGAGCGTCCCTCCCGCCGCTTTGCTCACTCTGGAGGAGCGATTATGAGCTTTGCACCTGTACGCCTTGGAAACACCGTCTTGGAAGCGGAGACCGCGTCCGCAGACCGAAAGTCCTGCCGCCGCTTCGGCCCCTGCGGTGTGGGAGAAAAGGCACTATATCTCAATGATCTTCTCATTGACCGGCACTTTTACGTCGGCTTCGGCTCCGTGCGGCGCGTTTTCAAGCGCGTGGCGATGAGCCAGGGCGGCTTCAGCGGCAAGGGTGCGTTTGGCTCCATCCCCTACCTCGTCGTGCAGTACGACGACGGACAGGAGAAGCAATGCACCTTCAAGCGTGAGGAGGACGTGGACGAGCTGCTTGCCTATCTGGGACAGGTCCATCCTGAGATTCCGCGCCTGAGCGTCGGCGGCGAGCAGCGGCTTGCAAAAAAGGCGCAGCAGGAGGCATCCCGCTACCTCAAGGAGCTCACACTGCAGGCGCAGTGCACACGCGAGGAGCTGGAGCGCGCGCGCAAGTTCCTCTCCGGCTATCCCGAGCTGACCGCTCAGCTTGCTGCAGCCGCCAAGGCCAAGCGCATCAACGAGCATACGAATCCCGCCTACCGCTGGGTCGCGCTGGCGATCGTCCTCGCGGGCGCGGCGGCATTGGTGTACGGCATCATCTCGTGGCGCAGTGGCAGCGATTTCGGCGTCTACTTCGCGCTCTTCGGCTTTGCCGCCGTGTTCTTCTTCTCGGGAGCGCACGTTCTGCCCACGGCAAAGAATAACCGCAGGGCGGTCGAGCGTGCCTGGGACGAGGCGCAGGCCGCCATGGCGAATGTTCTGCCCGAGGACTTTCCCCTCCCCGCCCGCTACGCGCATCCCATCGTGCTCGACCGCATGATCCGCATTCTGCGCGAGGGCCGCGCGCAGAGCAAGGAGGAAGCGCTCGACGTGCTCAAAGCCGACCTCAAGGCGCTCACCGCCGACGTGCAGGTCGAGCAGGAGGAGCATGACGAGGTCGTGGTCATCAAGCCTCTGTTCCTTGTGAGCGACTATCAATAAGCTGAAAACAGCGAAGGACTCTGTACCGATTGCACAGAGTCCTTCCTTTTTTTGCCCGCGGAACTGTCAGCGTTCAAAATATTAAACTTTTTGTTTATTTTATGCTTGCAATCTTTTTCTCTTTGTGTATAATAGGCTTGGTTTCATAAAAATAAACCGAAAGTTTAGCAAATCGAACGCTTAGGAATCGGGAGGTCATTGTATGGACATTGGAAATAAGATCCGAGAGCTGCGAACGCGCAAGGGACTGACTCTGGAGGAGCTCGCCAGCCGAAGCGAGCTGACAAAGGGGTTCTTGTCCCAGTTAGAGCGCGACCTTACCTCCCCGTCCATCGACTCTCTGAGCGACATTCTGGAGGCGCTCGGCACGAATCTTGCCGAGTTCTTTCAGGAGGATAAAAACGACCAGTTCATCTTCCACGCCGACGATTTCTTCGTCGACGAGCGCGAGGACTGCACGGTCAACTGGATCGTTCCCAACACGCAGAAGAATCAGATGGAGCCGATACTGCTCGAGCTGCCCGAGGGCGGCGAGAGCTTCACGGTCGAGCCGCATGACGGCGAGGAATTCGGCTATGTCGTCGAAGGCAGCGTCGTGCTGGTCTGCGACGGCGAGGAGCATCCCCTGCGCCGCGGAGAGACCTTCTACCTCCACGGACGCAGCTTCCATCTGCTCAAAAACGTGCGCAAGACCACCGCGCGCGTGCTGTGGGTCTCGACCCCTCCCCTGTTCTGACTTCTATATAAGGAAAGGATATTGGAACCATGCCTGAACAGAAAAAACTGATCCAGTTCAAGAATATCGTCAAGAGCTTTGAGGACGGGCAGGTCGTCCTCAAGGGCGTCAGCCTGGATATTTACGAAAACGAGTTCGTCACTCTGCTCGGTCCCTCCGGCTGCGGCAAAACGACGCTGCTGCGCATCCTCGGCGGCTTCCTGCAGCCCACCGAGGGCAAGGTCCTCTTTGACGGCGAGGACATCGTGAACGTCCCGCCCTACAAGCGCGAGATCAACACCGTGTTCCAGAAATACGCGCTCTTTCCGCACATGAACGTCTACGACAACATCGCCTTCGGCCTGACCATTAAGAAGGAGCCGAAGGATGTTATCGCGCAGAAGGTCATGCGTATGCTGCGTCTGGTGAGTCTCGAGGACTACGCCGACCGCAACGTGACCGAGCTCTCCGGCGGTCAGCAGCAGCGCATCGCCATCGCCCGCGCGCTCGTCAACGAGCCGAGCGTGCTGCTGCTCGACGAGCCGCTCGGCGCGCTCGACCTGAAGCTGCGCAAGGAGATGCAGCAGGAGCTCAAGTACATTCAGCAGGAGGTCGGCATCACCTTCATCTTCGTCACCCACGACCAGGAGGAGGCGCTGACCATGTCCGATAAGATCGTGGTCATGAACGCGGGCGAGATCCAGCAGATCGGTACGCCGACCGAGATCTACCGCTACCCCGTCAACGAGTTCGTCGCCAACTTCATCGGCGAGACGAACATCATCGACGGCGTGATGCAGGGCGACGACCTGGTGACATTCGAGGACAAGAAGTTCCCCTGCCGCGCCCGCGGGTTCAACAAAAATGAAAAGGTGGACGTCGTCATCCGTCCCGAGCATCTTGACATTGTTCCCCGCGCCGAGGGTATGCTCAAGGGCGTTGTGAAGTCTCAGCTTTTCAAGGGGATGCACTACGATACCGTGGTCGAGACCCGTGTCGGCACGACCATCACCGTCAAAATGCAGGTCTCGCAGGACCGTCCCGTGCTCAATGCCGACGCCGGTGAGAAGATCAGCGCCAGCGCCTTCCTCATCGACGTCGAGGACGTCGGCGAGCTGGACGACGCCAAGGTCGTCGCCCTCGCCTCTGCCGAGGCGTGGGACGTGGAGACCGAGGAGCCCATCTCCATCAAGAACGTCGAATACGACATCAAGCCCGAGGTCGGCAGCTACTCTGTCACCTTCACCACCGCCGCCGGAACGTCCATCACGGTCAAGGCCGCGGTCATGGCGGAGAACCGCGTGGAGAGCAAGGTCTATCAGGAAGAGATCTACGCGATGAACTTCTTCAAAAAGGTCGAGGACATTCAGGAGAGCATCGCGCTCGACACCGACCTTGAGACCTGGGCCAGCGCGTCGGCGTGGTCCCTCGAAGACGGCGAGCAGGTCGAGATCACGGACGTCAAGTACGACTTCGACCCCGAGACCATCACCCCGGGCGTTTACGATGTGACCTTCTCCACCGAGGGCTATGAGTACAAGGTCTCCACCACCCACGCCTTTGAAGAGGGCGAGCAGGTCGGCCTTGTCTTCCGTCCCGAGGACATCCACGTGATGAAGAAGGAGGGCCAGTGGTGAAGCGCTTTCGTTCCATGACTTACCCGTATATCGCGTGGATCATCGCGATCATCGTGGTGCCGATGCTTCTGATCGTGCTCTATGCCTTCACGACCTCCGGCAACTCGGTGCTGACATTTCAGTTCACCTTTGAGAACTTTGCCCGCTTCGTCACGGACAAGGTCTTTATGGATGTGTTGCTGCGCTCGCTCTATATCGCGCTCATCACAACGCTCATCTGCGTTGCGCTCGGCTACCCCATCGCCTACGTCATCGCGCAGCGCGGCGGCCGCAGCAACACGATCTTAATTCTGCTCATCACCATGCCGACCTGGGTCAACATGCTGGTGCGCACCTATGCTTGGATGGGCATTTTGCAGGACGAGGGCATCTTCAACACGATCCTTTCGTGGTTCGGCATCGGCCCCGTGTCGATGATCCACACGAGCTTTGCCGTCATCCTCGGCATGGTCTATAACTTCATTCCCTTTATGATCCTGCAGATCCACACGTCCCTTGCCAAGATGGACAAGAGCCTTTTGGAAGCCGCCAACGACCTCGGTGCAACGCCGGTGCAGGCATTCCTGCGCGTGACGCTGCCGCTCTCGCTTCCCGGCGTGATCTCCGGCATCACGCTCGTGTTCCTGCCCGCGGTGTCGAGCTTCTTCATTCCGAAGCTTCTCGGCGGCGGACAGTACGTCCTCGTCGGCAACATCATTGAAACGCAGTTCCTCACCACTGGCGACTGGAACTTCGGCTCGGCCATCTCGCTCATCATGGCGGTCATCATCATGATCTCGATGTGGCTGACGCGCAAGGCGGACGTTCAGGTCGCCTCGCAGGGAAAGGAGTGAGAAGCGCATGAAAAAGAAAACCTCTGTCGGCTCGAAGATCATCCTGACGCTCACGATGCTCTTCTTCTACCTCCCCATCCTCTATATCATTATCTTTTCGTTCAACGATTCCCGCTCGCTGACGAAGTTCGGCGGCTTCTCGCTCCGCTGGTATCAAAAGATGTTCGCCGATTCGACGATGATGGAGGCTGTGCTCTACACGGTCATCATCGCCATCATCGCGACGGTCGTCGCGACAGTCGTCGGCACGATCACGGCCATCGGCCTTTCTAAATCCCGCAAGGTTGTGCAGAAGATGGTCGAGCGCATCAACGACCTGCCCGTGATGAACCCCGATATCGTCACGGCCATCTCACTTCTGATGTTTTTCAGCGTCCTCACGGTCAAAAAAGGCTTCGGCACGCTGCTCATCGCGCATATCATGTTCTGTATCCCCTACGTGATGCTCTCCGTTACGCCGAAGCTCCGCTCGCTCGACCCTAACCTGATCGACGCAGCGATGGACCTTGGCGCAACGCCGTTCCAGGCGCTCGCGAAAGTCATTGTGCCGCAGATCAAGCCGGGTATCGTCTCCGGCGCGCTCATTGCGTTCACGATGAGCTTTGACGACTTCGTCATCTCGTACTTCACAACGGGCAACGGCGTCAACAACATTTCGATTTTGGTCTACACGATGTCCAAGCGCGTGAACCCGTCCATCAACGCCCTTTCTACCATTGTGATTCTTCTCATTACGCTGGTGCTCGGCGTCGTGAACATCGTGCCGATCGTGCGCGAAAAGCGCGAAAAGGACGGCAAGTCCTCCCGCGCCGTGAGCCGCAAGGCCATGGCGGCTGTTGCCGCCGTGCTGGTGCTGGCCGTTGTCGGCGGCACCGTGGGCGCGAGACTTTCCCAGCAGCACAAGAGCGCCGCGGCTGTCGAGAAGTACGGCAGCAACGTTTTGAAGCTCTATCTCCCCGGCGAGTACCTCGGCGAGAACGTCATCTCCGACTTTGAAAAGCAGTACGGCGTGCGCGTCATCGTCGAGAACTTCGACTCCAACGAGATGATGTACACCAAGCTCATGGCCGGCGACCGCTACGATGTCATCATTCCGTCCGACTACATGATCGAACGCCTGATGAACGAGGACTTCCTCCAGCCGCTTGACAAGAGCATGATCCCCAACATGGAGAACATGTCTGATGCCGTGCTCGGTATGAGCTACGACCCGGACAACACGTACTCCATCCCCTACTTCTGGGGCAGCGTCGGTCTCGTCTACAACCACGAGAACGTCGACCCTGCCGTCATCGAGAGCGAGGGCTGGGAGGTCCTGCGCAACACCGACTACGCCGGTCACATCTACATCTACGATTCCGAGCGCGACTCGTTCATGATGGCGTTCAAGGCGCTGGGCTACTCGATGAACACCGAGGACCCCAACGAGATCAACGATGCCTATGAGTGGCTCCTGCAGATGAACAACACCATGTCCCCCGTCTACGTGACCGACGAGGTCATCGACGGCATGATGAACGGCTACAAGGACATCGCCGTTGTCTACTCCGGCGACGCGGCCGTGGTGCTTGATGAAAACGAAGACATGAGCTTCTATATGCCCTCCCAGGGCACGAACATCTGGTGCGATGCCATGGTCATTCCCCAAAATGCCGAAAATCCCAAACTCGCCCACGAGTTCATCAACTACATGCTCACCTATGAAGCCGCGTTTGACAACACCGAAACGGTGGGTTATACTTCTCCCAACGCGGAAGTGTTTGAAGAGATGACCTCGTCTGAGGATCTCTACGCGGACAATGCCGCCTACCTTCCCCGCAGCGGCTACGACAAGGACGAGATGTTCCATGACAACCAGGTGCTCATGCGCGAGCTGAGCAAGCTCTGGATCAAGGTCAAAGCTGCCAAATAATATCGTAAAGGAGTTTTTTAAGATGAAAATCGGAGATACTTTTACCGTCAAGAAAGTTGTCACGGAAGAAATGACCGCTGCCGCGCTCGGCAGCGGCGGTCTGCCGGTGTTTGGCACGCCGTATCTCGTCGCCATGGTCGAAAACGCCGCCTTCACCTATCTCCAGCAGGAGCTGCCCGAGGGTAAGAGCACCGTCGGCACCAAGGTCGAGGTCTCCCATGTCTCCCCCTCGCCCGTTGGCATGGAGATCACCGTTACCGTCGAGGTCACGGATATTTCCGCAAACGGCAAGATGGTCGACTTCAAGGCCACCGCGACCGACACCGCCGGCCTCATCGGCGAGGGCACGCACCAGCGCGCCGTCATCACCGTGGATCGCTTCATGGACAAGTGCCAGGCCAAGCTCGGCTGATTTTGTAAGGAGGAACCCTGATGCATTATTCGGGAGCCGTTTACCGTCCCCCCAGCGAGGCGCGCAGCCTCATCGTGCAGTGCACGCTCGGGTGCAGCCACAACAAATGTGCGTTCTGCACGATGTACAAGGACAAAAAGTTCTCCATCAACCCCATTGAGCAGGTGCTCTCCGACCTCGACGAGGCGCGCGCCTACGGGCGCTATATCGAGAAGATCTTTTTAGCCGACGGCGACGCGCTGATCCTGCCGATGGACTATCTTCTGACCGTTCTCGACTATATCTGCGACCATTTCCCTACCTGCAAGCGCGTTGCGGCTTACGCAACGACCAAGGCCATCATGCGCAAGACGGACGACGAGCTGCGTACGCTGCGCGAGCACGGCCTCGGCATCGTGTATATCGGCCTTGAGAGCGGCAACGAGGAGCTTCTCAAAAAGTTCTGCAAGGGCGTTACTGCCGAGGAGATCGTCTTAAACGCCATCCGCTGCAAGCAGGCGGGCATCGCCACCTCCGTCACGGCCATCAACGGCATGGCGGGCGCGAACGGCGACTGGCAGGCCCACGCCATCGACACGGCGAAGGCCGTTTCCCGCATGAAGCCCGACTATATCGCGTTTTTGACGCTTCGCGTCTACTCGGGCACGCCGCTGCACGACTGGATCGCGAGCGGCGAGTTCAAGATGATGGAGCCGCCCGAGCTGATGCGTGAAACACGCCTCTTTTTGGAGCACATCGACTCCGACGGCAGCATCTTCCGCTCGAACCACGCGTCGAACTACCTCCCCCTCGGCGGCACGCTCAACCGCGACCGCGAGGCGCTGATCCACACGATCGACGAAGCGCTCGACGGCAAGGTTAGACTTCGCCGCGCCGTCGAACTGGGACTGTAAGACCTAAAAATAGAACCTACCGCAAGGTAGGTTCTATTTTTGCGTTTTGCCCTAAAGGGTAAAGGGGTACCCCGTACCGTGCGGGGTGCGAAAAAAGGGGGATATTCTCTTTCCTCGGAAAGAGAATATCCCCCTTGAACCCCCAAGAGAAAGGGATTGATTGGCAGTCTCGGGCTTGAATGACTTCTATGCCTCCGGAATGGAGATGCCTGAGCGCGGCAAAGCCGCGTTGGAACTGCTATACGACTTGTCTCTGCTCCTATTATCCGCTGTTGCGCAGCCGTTGGCGGCTCTGACGCCTTACGGATGCGGCACACCCCTTGCGGGTGCCGCTCTGCCCATCTTGTAGAAGTTCGCAGTAATTCCCGTCTACTGCTAGTCTCCACAATGCGGCGAGCGCAGCAATGCCGCATTCCGCACGCAGTCTGCTGCCCAACTACCGTCACACGCGCCTCACGGTAGTAAGGCGCGGTTGTAATCGGTGACGACTCGCAGAAGATTCATGGCGAAGCCATGTACACTGCACTTACATTGCGCAGCGCGTGCAGTTATTCAAGCTGTAAGCTGCCAATGTCGGGGGTCGAGGGGTCCTCCCCTCGCGTTCTCTTGGGGGTCTAAGGGGGTCATTCTCTCACGCGAGAGAATGGCCCCCTTATCCGCGTCCCCTGCACGGTGCAGGAAAAACGCCCCCCTGCGAGTACGCAGGGAACAATACAACACAGTGTGTTAAAACAATGTTAACTGGCTCGTTTCAGGCAATCCCGCAAACGCGCCCAGCGCGCGCAGCTGGTCGATATGCGTCTGCGACAGCTTGTTGCAGCAGAGGGAAAACTCCTCCACCGATGTAAAGTCCTTCCCCTTGCGCTTCTCGACGGTGTCGAGCGCTGCGGTCTCGCCGAGTCCGCGGACGGACGTGAACGGCGGCAGCAGGCCGTTTTCCGTTACGACGAACTTCGTCGCATCGCTGCGGTAGATATCGATGGGCTCAAAGTGGAAGCCGCGCAGGCAGAATTCGTAGCAGACTTCAAGCGTCGTCATCAAGTCCTGTTCCACGGCGGTCGCGTCCTTGTTGTTTTCGATCTCGCGGATGCGGCGGCGCAGCGCGTCGGCGTCCTTGCAGCACTCGGCGGCGTCGAATGCCTTGGCGCGGATGGAGAAGAACGTCGCGTAGAACGCGAGCGGCTCGTGCACCTTGAACCACGCGATACGGAACGCCATCATAACATACGCGACCGCGTGCGCTTTCGGGAAGAGGTAGCCGATCTTCGCAAGCGACTCGATGTACCACTCCGGCACGTCGTGCTTGCGCATCTCTTCGACCCACATCGGCCAGTCCCCCGCCTTGCCGCCCTTGACCTTGCCCTTTCGGACGGCCTCCATGATCTTAAAGCTCATCTTCGGGTCAAGCCCCATAGAAATGAGATAGAGCATGATATCGTCACGGCAGCCGACGGTCTCCAGAACGCTCGCCGTGCCGCTGACGATCAGATCCTTCGCGTTGCCGAGCCACACGTCCGTGCCGTGGGAGAAGCCTGAAAGGCGCAGCAGCGTGTTGAAGTCCTTGGGCTGCGTGTCGACGAGCATCTGGCGCGTGAAGCGCGTGTTGAACTCGGGGATCGCGACGGCACCCGTGGGGCCGAGCACTTCGTCGTTCTCATAGCCGAGCACCTTGGACGAGATGAAGATCGACATCGTGTCGGGGTCGTCGAGCGGGATAGCGCGGGCGTTCACGCCCGTCAGATTTTCGAGCATGCGGATCATCGTCGGGTCATCGTGGCCGAGCATGTCGAGCTTTAAAAGGTTGTCCTCCATGCAGTGATATTCGAAATGCGTGGTGATCGTGTCGCTGTCGGGGTCGTCCGCAGGGTGCTGTACGGGGCAGAAATCCTCGATATCCATGTCGTCCGGCACGACGACGAGGCCGCCGGGATGCTGGCCCGTCGTGCGGCGTACACCGACGCAGCCCGCTGTCAGGCGGTCGATCTCGGCGTTGCCCGCGGCGATGCCGTTTTCCTCAAGGTATTTTTTGACGAAGCCGTAGGCCGTCTTCTCCGCGAGCGTACCGATCGTACCCGCGCGGAACACCTGCGTCTTGCCGAACATCTCGACCGCGTGCGCGTGGGCGCGCGCCTGATATTCGCCTGAGAAGTTGAGGTCGATATCCGGCACCTTGCCGCCGCCGTAGCCGAGGAAAGTTTCAAACGGGATGTCGAAGCCGTCCTTGACATACTTCGTGCCGCAGACGGGACACATTTTATCGGGCATGTCCGCGCCACAGCCATACTCGCCCGCGTGGAACTCGACGTTGCGGCACTTCGGGCAGCGGTAGTGCGGCGGCAGGGCGTTGACCTCGGTGATGCCGGCCATGTACGCTACGAGCGACGAGCCGACCGACCCTCGCGAGCCGACGAGGTAGCCGCACTCGAGCGAGCGCTGCACGAGCTTCTGCGCCGACATGTAGACGACGTCGTACTTGCCCAGAATGCTGCCGAGCTCGACGTTCAGCCGGTCGACGATCAGCTGCGGCAGATCGTCGCCGTAAAGCTCGTGCGCTTTCCCCCACACCATGCGGTTAAGGTCTTCTTCCGAATTTTCAAGCCGCGGCGGGAACAGCTTGCCCTTGGGCAAAAGCTCGATATCCTCCACCTGCTCGGCGATGGCGCGGGTGTTCGTCACGACGACCTCGTAGGCTTTCTCCTTGCCGAGGTAGTCAAATTCCTTGAGCATTTCGTCCGTCGTGCGGAAGTAGAGCGGGACAGGCTCGTTCGCGTCGGCGAATTTCTTTGACGCGAGCAGGATATGGCGATAAACCTCGTCTTCAGGGTCGAGGAAGTGGACGTCGCCCGTTGCGCAGACGGGCTTGCCGAGCTCTTCGCCAAGCTTGACAACAGTGCGGTTGAAGTCCTTGAGGTCTTCGTCGTCGCGCACCGTGCCGTCGCGCACCATGAAGCGGTTATTGCCCAGCGGCTGAATTTCAAGATAGTCGTAGAACGAGGCGATGCGCTTGAGCTCATTCCAGTCCTTGTGGTCGACGATGGCGCGGAACAGCTCGCCCGCCTCGCAGGCAGAGCCGATGATCAAGCCCTCGCGATGCGCGACAAGCTCGCTTTTCGGGATGATCGGCACGCGCTTAAAGTATTTGAGGTTCGACGCCGAGATGAGCTGGTAGAGGTTCTTGAGGCCCACCTTGTTCTTGGCGATCAGAATGATGTGCTTTGGGAAACGGTTGCGCTTGACGCCGAGCGGGCGGAGCTTCATCATCTCGTCGTTGATCTGCTGGAGGCGCGTGACGCCGCGCTCTTCGAGCATGACGAAGAACTTGGCCAGCATCTGCGCGACCGGGACCGCATCGTCGGACGCGCGGTGGTGGTTGAACTGCGGGAGCTGCAAGTGGTCGGCCACGATGTCGAGCTTGTACTTGCCGAGCTCGGGCAGGAGATTCTGCGCGAAAATCAGCGAGTCGAGATACGTCGGCTCGAACGGGATGCCGCACTTTTTGCAGCCTGCGCGGATGAAGCTGATATCAAACTCCGCATTGTGCGCAGCGAGCGGGCGGCCGCCCGCAAAGGCCAAAAACGCGTGCAGCGCGTCCTCCAGCTTCGGCGCGCCGCGCAGCATGTCGTCTGTGATGCCGGTCAGGCCGATGATCTCAGGCGAAAGCCGGCGCTCGGGGTCGACAAAGGTTTGGAACGTGTCGACGATCTCACCGTCTTTCAGAATGACCGCACCGATCTCGGTGATGGCATCGTGCGCGACCTTCAGACCCGTTGTTTCAATGTCGAAACAGCAGATCTCAGTCGAAAAATCGCCGTCCTGCGGGCCGTGCACACAGATACGGTCGTCGATGTTGTTGAGAAAATAGCCCTCACAGCCGTAAAGGAGTTTTATTTTACCCTCGCCGGTGTGCCAAGCGTCCGGGAAGCTCTGCGCTACGCCGTGATCCGTGATGGCGATGGCGGGCATCCCCCACTTGATCGCGCGCTTGACGACCGCGGCGGTATCGGTCAGCGCGTCCATGTTGGACATACGGGTATGTAAATGCAGCTCGACGCGCTTTTCCTCCGCCGTGTCCGTGCGCTCGGCGTGGTCGATCTGCATGATGTCCTGCGGGTTGAGCTGCATATCCTTACCATCGTAGGAGAGCTCCATGCGGCCGCTGACGCGCAGCCACATGCCGACGCTGATCTTGCCGAGAAGCTCCGTCGCCTCGCGCTCGGGCATGCTGCGGCGGATGAAGAGCGAGCCTTCGTAGTCCGTCATTTCAAGCAACATCGTCCAGACGCCGGCGCGGCGCGTCTCGTGGCAGTCGAACTTGAAGACCTTGCCCTCAACGACGACGTGACCGGCCTTTGGCGTCAGCTCGCTGATGGGGAGCACTCTCCCCTTTGCAATCTCGCGGCCCATGATGACACTCCCGCTGCCGCTCACCTTGCGGCCAGCGTTCTTCAACATGTCGGGAAAGGCCTCCGCCGTTGATTTGACGTGGATGTCCACGCGCTTTAAGTCGTAATTGCGCGCAAGAAGCTGCTCGACCGTTTCGCGCGTCGAGTCGTTCATCTCCGCGCGCACGGTCATGTCGAGCGTCATCGTGCGCTTTTCCGGCTCGAGCACCATGTTCGTGACCATCGCGGCGTTGAGCGGGACGCGCAGGTCAAAATCCGGCGAAAAGTCGGTGAATAATTCAAAAAAAGGAATCTTTTGTGCCATAGCCACAACCTTATCTCAGTATCGTTTCCGCTCGGTCAGAGTTTTTTGATTTCCTCCATCAAAGCGTCGACAAGCTTTTCCTGCGGCACTTTGTAAAGGATTTTTCCTTTTCGGAAAATCATGCCCTCACCTTTACCGCCGGCCACGCCGATATCGGCGGCCGAGGCCTCACCGGGCCCGTTGACGACGCAGCCCATCACGGCGACCGTGATATTCTTCTTGCAGTCGGCAAGACGGCGCTCTAGCTCCTCAGCGATCGGGATCATGTCGTACGCCGTGCGGCCGCACGTCGGGCAGGAGACGAGGTTCACACCTCTGCGGCGGATGCCGCAGGCCTGCAAAATGCGCTTGGCGGCGTAGACCTCTTCCACGGGGTCCGCCGTGAGCGAGACGCGCATCGTGTCGCCGATGCCCTCGCACAGAAGGCCGCCGATGCCGATGGCGGATTTCAGCACCCCCAGGCGGGGGGTGCCGGCCTCGGTGACCCCCAGGTGCAGGGGGTAGTGGGTCTGCTCATGGAGCATGCGGTAGGCGGCCATGTTCACCGGGACGTGGGAGCACTTGACAGAGATGCAGATGTCGTCAAAATTGCAGTCGTTCAGCAGGCGGACGTGGCCCAGGGCGCTGTCCACCAGGGCCTGGGCGGTGACGCCGCCGTATTTTTGCAGCAGCTTCATGATGTTTTGCAGCAGCAAGGGGGGAACCTCCTTTTTAATCAGCAGAGCGTGAAAAATTACAGAGCCTCGACGCGGCACATGGCGTCAAAGACCATGTCCTGCGTAATGGGGTAGGGAATATGCTCCATGTCGGGGCCGGTTGTCGCCTCGACGAGTGCATCGTGAAGCGCGGCGCGTTCGAGCGGAACATTCATCTGCGCCAGCGTGACCGGCGTGCCGAGGGAGACGAGGAAGCGGCGCAGTTCGCGTGCCTGTTCTTCCTGACCATCCAGCATGAGCTGAACCAGCGCACCGTAGGCGACGAGGTCGCCGTGCAGATCATCGCGCTCGACATGCTCAAAATGCTGCAAGCCATAGCAGACAGCGTGCGCCAGCGCACAGTTATAGCGGTCCTCCGCCATCAGCGAAACCAGACCGGCGGAGAGGATGACGCTTCGCGCACACATCTCCATCGCAGGACCGGCTTCATGGCGCTCAACCTCGGAGAGCGCTTCGCGACCGAATTTCAAAATGGGGTCATAGCATGTCCGCGACAGGCTCACGCCGATGGCGGACATATGATCGAGCGCTTCGCCCAGCTCATCGCCGCGCTGC
>ERZ773138.1460-NODE-1460-length-21982-cov-16.583390_pt1 | contig 21982 bp, 20 predicted proteins | sample MGYA00511114_ERZ773138 | MGnify/ENA primary metagenome ERZ773138 (study PRJEB29015, sample SAMEA2737805) | human gut metagenome | biome: human gut; feature: human-associated habitat; material: faeces | place: China | collected 2012 ...
AACCCTGGACACCCTGATTAAGAGTCAGGTGCTCTGCCAGCTGAGCTAATCGCGCATTTTTAAGTTGTTTGTTTTGTGTCTTTCCTTAAGACAAGAATTATTATATAATAGGAGTATTAAAAAAGCAAGCACTTTTTTTATTTTTTTTAAATTTTTTTAAAAGCATATTTGAAAGGAACAATTTAACATGAAAGTAGAAGAAAGATTACTAAAATATGTCAGCTATTGGACAACCTCCGATGAATCCTGCAGTGACATTCCAAGCAGTGAGCGTGAGTTCACGCTTGCAAAAGCCTTAAAGCAGGAACTGGAAACTCTCGGTCTTACCAATATACTCCTCACCGATCACTGCTATGTATATGCCAAGCTTCCTGCCACACCGGGCATGGAAAACTGTAAATCCATCGGCTTTATCGCTCATATGGATACCGCCCCGGATTTTTCCGGAAAAGATGTCAAACCACAGATCATTCCCGACTATGATGGCGGGGATATCTTATTAAAAGGAAGTCAGGATGTTTTAAAGGTAAGTGATTTTCCATCCCTTGCCTCTTTAAAAGGAAGAACCCTGATCACTACAGACGGTACCACACTTCTGGGCGCTGATGACAAGGCAGGTGTTGCCGAAATCATGACAGCCGTGGAAGAACTGATTGCAGAAGGTACACCACACGGGGATGTCTGGATCGGGTTTACGCCGGACGAAGAAGTCGGCGCAGGTGCGGATCTGTTTGACCTTGCTATCTTTCAGGCAGATTATGCATACACAGTGGACGGTGATTACGAAGGCGAAGTGGCTTACGAAAATTTTAATGCCGCAAGTGCCATCTTTCATATTAAAGGTGTAAATGTTCATCCGGGCGAAGCAAAAGACATTATGGTCAATGCGGCACTGGTGGGATGTGAAATTGTTTCCCGGCTTCCGGAAGCGGAAACGCCGGCACACACCAGCGGCCGGGAAGGATTCTATCATCTGACCGATATGTCCGGAGATGTGGCTTCCGCCACCCTTTCCTTTATCATTCGTGACCATGATAAAACCACATTTGAGAAACGTCTGCAGAATCTGCATGACCTTGCACAATCCATGAATCAGAAATATGGACCGGAAACCGTCACGCTCGACATCGAACATTCGTATGAGAATATGCTCTCTGTCATTGAGGATAAAATGGAGATCGTGGATCTGGCAAAACAGGCAATTGCCTCCGAAGGTCTGACACCGCTCTCCCGTCCGATCCGTGGCGGTACAGACGGTGCAAGGCTGTCCTTTATGGGATTGCCGTGTCCAAATCTCGGTACCGGCGGTTACGGTTTCCACGGCCCATATGAACATATCTCTGTGGAAGGTATGCAGGCCGCTGTCCGTATTTTAAAAAATATTGCCACCCATCCAATCCGTAAATAAATTTATAAAAAACCGTCCGCAGTTTTCTTTCTGCGGACGGCTTTTGTTCTATAACTTATTAAATTTTCTAATTCCCCTGCATATTTGCAGAATTTGCAAGTACAGGCTTCTGGAACATGCGAAAGAGTCCAATCTGTTCTAAGGCCTTTGTGATTGCAAAAAAGATCACCGAATCAATTGGCCACATAATCAGGTTCTTCAGCGCACGCGCTGGAAGAAGCACCATAAATGCCTGTCCATATAACACATTCAGACAAAGTGTTGTCAGAATCACGTTACAGACCAGCATAACTACAAATTTAGCTGCCAGCACACGCCAGATCGTAAGCTTTTTCTTATAAAAAAAGCATCCGTACAGGATTCCGGCCAATATAACAACCAGTGTCAGCTGCGGACAAAATGGTCCGGTTGGCTTCATCATATACTTGATAATATCCAACGCACCATGGAAAATTCCTCCAACCACCGGTCCAAACAGATAATCAATGATACCATTTGGAATACTGGAAAAACCAATCCGAATAAACTGCCCATATTCAATGGAGAAAAATCCTAGAATGACAGCAACTGCAGCAAGCATTGCCATGGTAGTGATGGTTCTTACCGCTTTTAATTCACGGAAAGAATCGGTGAACAAAGTAACGAATTTTTTCATAAAAAAATTACCTCCTTTGCAGACCTCACCGTACTACAACTGGAGATAATATTATCTTCGGATGCAGCGGGATGCGACTCATGTACCGCAAGATTCTCTTTTCGTCCGGGTGACAACTCCCTGTTCATCCGGCACTTAACGCACATGTGTCTACTCTGCTTTAAACTATTAAATTGCAACGACCTAAGTATAACACAATGAAAAAGAAATGCAACTATTTTTTTTATGGCATTTTTATAGCAAAACGCCATCTGTCACACGTTTTTACGTGGAACAGATGGCATCCGTTGCCTGTTATTTTATTCTTTTCAGGTTCCCATACTTGCAAACAGCGCAGCTATCTCATCCGGGCTTAATGCCTTATTCGGATCAGCCGGTTCTTCCGGCTGAAGCGGTGCTTCTTTTACTGCTTCCGGCTCTTCGATCGGCTCCGGAATATCCTCCGGTTCCACTGTTTCCTCGGCAGGTTCCTCAACTTTATCCGCATTGTTATCGTTGCCCATATTCGCAAACAGCGCAGCTATCTCATCCGGGCTCATGGAACGGTTTGGATCTGACAGATCCGGCATCGGTGGAAGTTCTTCCTCCGGCAGGTTCTCATCATCCGCTTCATCAACAATCGCTTCCTCCGGAATCGGGTCCGGTTCTACCAGTTCCTCTGCTTCCTCAATGGATTCTTCCGGGTCCGGCGGGATAATCTCATCCGCTGCCATGACTGGAGGCTCTTCCTCCGGCTCAAAACTCTCTTCTTCCGGTATATCCGGCAGAATCTCCGGTTCCATATCTTCTTCCGGCTCCAGCGAAATCTCCGGTTCCAGACTCTCCTCCAGATCCGGCAAAATTTCCGGTTCCGGGTTTTCTTCCAGATCCGGCGAAATCTCCGGTTCCGGGTTTTCTTCCAGATCCGGCGAAATCTCCGGTTCCGGCTCCATACTTTCTTCCGGCTCTGGTGAGATCTCCGGCTCTACCGGTGTTTCTTCCACATGATTCTGCGGTGCCGGCTGTGGCACTACAGGTGCTGCTACAGGTACGGAAACCTGTGGCTGGGAAACAACCACTTTCTGACTGTTCATAATGGTCTGGTTCAGGCGCAGCTCCATATCCTTTATTGCCAGAATGATTTCCTGCAGTTTTGCAACCGTCTCTTTGTCCTGTGCATGGTCATGGACTTCCTCATCCTTTGGTGCCGGAGATTTCTCGTCCTTATATGCAGAAAGAATCTCGTCCTTATAAGCACCCGCAACTGTACCGAACCCATCCATTCCTTTCTGGAACGTATCAAACCGGTCGATCAGCTGTTCGTATGAATTCATCAATGCATCGGTATTCTCATGGGACCGCTTGATAATTACTTTCGCTATTCCCTTCTGTGCATTGACAATTTCCTCTGTCGGAATCTTAGAAGCTTCTTCCATATATGCAAGCTTGACGGATATTTCCTCAAAATATTTTTTCAGCATAAGATACGATGCCTTTTCGGATTTGAAAATGCTCTCATACTGTTCTTCTCTCCGGGTATATTTTGTCTCATATACTGAGATAATCCCGTTTATTGCCACATAAAGGCAAATCAGATCTGCTACAGCCAAAACAGCCAGAACAATAAACATTTTCGGGAAATTGACCATGGCATACAACTCTGCCATAAAAATAAACGCAAACAAAAGTATCCCGAAAATCATCTGCATCCTTGCTTTCGAATCTTTATTCTTCATATGATACCGCTCCTTCCATGAGCCCGCTATTCTAACCACTATGCAAAATAAGCTCTAGTATGTTATATTTTACCATATTGTGTCGATTCTCACAAGGTTTGTTGTTTATTTCTGCCTTCTATAATACGTCATTTACAATCTGCTCTGCTGTCAGATGATTCTCTTTTAATACCTCATTTACATCATACCGGTCAAGGAATTCTTTTTTCAATCCGTAATTATAGACTTTCATATCACTGCTTCCATAAAATCTTGCGATTTTTTCTCCGAAACCACCATTCAGGATGCCATCTTCCAGTGTAACTACCGTGTCATGGTCTGCCTTCAGCTTCTCCAGCAGTCCTTCATCCAGTCCGGTAATATAATACGGGTTGATTACCGTTGCATGAATACCTTTTTTCTCCAGCATTTCTGCGGTCTGCAGTGCCAGGGAATAAAATGTTCCGAGTCCGATCAGTGCAATTTTGCTTCCCTTTTCCGTTACCTCATAGGTGTTGAGCTGGCTCCAGTCTTTTGTGACTTCTCTGCCATCCGAAATCATGTCTCCGCCCGGAAGTTTGATCGCAACCGGCATTTCCTTCTGCTCCACACTCCAGTCAAGCATTGACAGATATTCTTCCTTTGTTGTCGGTGCCAGATAAACCAGTCCCGGAATATTAGAAAGCATCGGAATATCCTGCAGTCCCAGATGGGTAACATCCGTCATGCCAAATACCGATCCCGTATACACAACAATCGTTGCCGGATTCCCGTCAATACACAGATCCTGTGAAATCTGGTCATACGTCCTCTGGATAAAGCTGGAATACACACCGTATACCGGCTTTCCGCCACCTTTGGCAATTCCGGAAGCAAGTGCTACCGCTGTCTCCTCCGCGATTCCCACATCTACAAACTGCCGGCCGGCCTGTTTCCTTTTCTCCTGCGTAAATCCGAGAATCGTCGGGGTTCCGGATGTAATTGTAACAACTGTCGGATCCTTTTTCATCTTTTCAATCAGATATTCACAGGTCACCGAAGAATAATCTTCCACTTCCGGAAAATGGGATTTTCCGGTCTCAATATCAAATGGAAGATGCCAGTGCCATTCTTCCTTATGCTCTTCTGCCGGTTTATAACCTTTTCCCTTTAATGTATTAATGTGGACAACAACCGGTTTCTTACTGTCTTTTACCTGTTTGAAAGCCCCGATCAGTTCCCTGAGGTCATTTCCATGATCCACATAGACATAATCAAGTCCCATGGCTTTAAATAAATTGCACTCTGCCTGTCCGTTTGTCTCGCGGAGTAATTTCAGATTTGAATAAAGTCCTCCATGATTTTCTGCAATTGACATATCATTGTCATTTACTACAATGATCATGTTGCTGTCTAATTCTGCTGCAAAATCCATTCCTTCTAAGGCTTCCCCTCCGCTTAAAGAACCGTCTCCGATAATTGCGATCACATTTGCACTTTCCCCACGAAGATCCCTTGCCTTTGCCAGACCGCATGCCAGACTGACGGATGTAGAGGTATGTCCGATCGTAAAATGGTCATGTTCACTTTCCTGCGGACAGCTGTATCCCGTCACGTCGTCGTAATGTTCTTCATATAAATAGGCATCTTTTCGACCGGTCAGCATCTTGTGCGGATAGGTCTGATGGGAAACATCAAATACCATTTTGTCCTTTGGGGACTCAAAAACATAATGCAGTGCAATGATTGCCTCTACCATGCCAAAATTCGGGCCAAAATGCCCGCCGTGAATACTTGCCCTCTTTAATAATGCATGACGCATTTCTTCTGCGAGAGCTGTCATCTCTTCTATATTTAATTTCTTCACATCTTCCGGTCCGTTAATCTTTTCGATATACATATAATAAATTCTCCTTCCGATTTTATCTATCATAATATACCATTTAAAGTTAACTTTAAGTCAAGTATTTTTTATTTAATTTTCAACTTTTTGCTTCAAACCCTCAATTGCCTGAGCCACTATACCTGCGTTCTTAAAAAGATGTAAATATTGTAATGATAAAAGGGGCAAAAGGTATCATTTCCCACTGAAATGCAATTTTTATGTCATTCGCATTTCTTGCGATCCGCTTGTTGTTCCGATATAATTATGCTATGATTGTGCTTTGATTGGAGGAAACCATTTTGAGCGAATATTATAAGTTTTTTCAAAATAAAAAATGTGAATATTTTCCATGCCATAAAGGAATTCCGGAGGAGGACTTTAACTGTCTGTTTTGTTATTGTCCCCTCTATACACTCGGGAAATCCTGTGGTGGAAACTGTGAATATTTAAAAAATGGCATCAAATCCTGCATAAACTGTGGCTTTCCCCATCACCGAAAGAACTATGATAAGGTCACGGGCCGCTTTCAGGAAATTGCAGCCGTTATGGCTGCTTCCGATAAGGAGGATGCATCCCATGAAATGTAAACTTACTCCCGGATTATCCTCCGGTGACTGGAACGAATTTTGCAGCCGTTTCCATTTCCCTCCGGATGACCTGCCTCATATTCAGGCAATTTATACGGCACTTCTTCCCCTGGTTGAATCCTATGCGTATTACTCTCTGGATCAGGATTTAGACGGGGTTTCTCTGCCTCACTATGCCTATGGGTTTGTGACGCTTGGAAACGGAGTGGATGAACTGTCGGAATTATATCTGAACCATGAACAGATCCAGGAGGCTTACATTGTGGACTGCATCAGCCTGATGCTTTTGTCAAAGGCTTATGAAGAGTTTGCACATGTGGTAGAACGTCAGAGCCGCCTGTATCTTGCAGAATTATCTTTTCTGGGAGATACCTATTCCCTTGACCTGCTCCCACAGATTTATGGGCGGCTTGCCCCGGATGGCATCCAGCTTACCGAGGGGCAGATGCTCCGACCTCTTAAGACAGCAACGCTGATCCTGCATCTGGATACAACAACACACGCCAATCTCAAGCAATTGTGTAATACGTGCGCAACCTGCCGGAATTTTTCCTGCCCGTCGAGAAAGGTCACGGCTCCGCATTTGCCGCATACTTATGGGGCCATGCAGATATTCCATACAAAATAATTATTTTTCAATTGATAAGTCAGCATTTTACCGTGCTTTTTTCAAAAGTTCTTCCGCTGTAATACCAAACAATTTCTTAGTTTGTTATCCTTTATTATTTTTGAAAACCATTATAAGTCCAACAATTCCAACAATTATCCCAATAAGAGCAAACGGGAAATCGCTAAAACTTGCCAATACAGTTCGATTCATTTCTGCGCCACTTGCACTTAAGAGTATTCCAAATAGAATAACTGCTATACCCTTTAACTTTCTATCATTCATTTTGTTTACCTCCATAACCTTCCAGTTTATCGCCTCTTCCGTGTACCACCAGTGCATCATAATAAATATACTGTCCCAATAGACGCAGACCAGCAGGTGAGCTTTCCCTTATATTATATCTTCCATATGGATTTACGAACTCTGATAAGGGCAAATACAAGGGTGCAAGACATCTGGTAGATGTCCGCTTTGCACCGACCGAAGCGGCAGCGGCGACAAAAAAATTTTATAAAATAGTATAACACAAAATGAAACCGATATGGTGAACTGATTAAAATGCTTCTGTTTTTTATAACTGATGATTGAAGAAATATAAACAAAAGCAAGGGGGTTGAGAGTAACCTCGAATCTGAAAACCTTATCTTTACAAGTTTGAGGTTTCGAATGATTATTAAGATAAAAAGATGTAAATAACATAATATTAGCAGTTGACTTTAACATTATTAAATGATAATATCAATAATATTAAAGAAAGGGGTTGGTAATGAGACGAAAAGCGCAAGAATGGATATACAATTTAAGTGATGAAGATATCACATTTATAAAAAATTTTGTTATGTCATCTGGCTCTTTAAAAGAGGTTGCAAAATTGTATCATATAACATATCCTACCGTGCGATTGAGACTTGATCGACTTATACAAAAAATGCAAATGAATGATCAAATAGAAAATGACGCTTATATTTCATTAATTAAAAAAATGGTAATAGATGATCAACTTGATTTTGACACAGCAAAAATATTGATAAAAAAATACAGAGAGCAAAAAGGAGAATAAATGAAATTTTCTACAATTTTATTCATCGTAATAATAATGGCATTAACCATTATTTGTGTACGTTTTTTAGAATCATATTTAAATAAAAAAAGAAGAACAACTACCGTATCATTAACACCAATTATTTTTCTTGTTCTTTCAATCGTATTAATTATAGTGTATCTGAATTTTGAACCAGAAAGTTTTGAACGCGTTGAGAAGCAGGGGTTATTGACACTCTCATATAGTTTCGTTTCCGAAAATCAGATGTCTATAAAGGATAAGATACATAATTGTATCATTATCTTTATACTTACAAATATTCCTGCTGTTATATCAATTTATAATCGGATAAAAAGAAATAGAACGATTACGCGCAAAAAGAAAATAAATGAAATGAAATTGCGGGAATTATAATGTTCATCTCTATATATTATATATAGTTGTGATGCCGTTGGATATTATAGTGGAAAGCACTGGACAAATGCAAGTGCTTCTAATGCAAGCGTAGATTCTGACTTTGTTATATATACATATAAACTTTCTGGACAAAGTAACAAAACCACATGTACTTCCTCCTGTATTACCTTAAAATGTTCTGGAAATCTTGATACTTATGTTGGAGTTGGAAATGTAGGAATTGTAAAGATTGCATACATCGCAAACTTATTCGAGTAAAACCAATTTCTACGCTTCAAGTTATTTATAATAATGAAAAAAAGATATATAGTGATACTCGTTTTGCTTATACTGATCTTACTCTATAATAGATATGGATCTGGTGTCTAAAATCATTTAAGTGCACAGGTAGACAGTATTTCAATTGAGACAGTATGAAAAACTTATCCAGCGCGAACGATTAGAAATTGTTCGCAGATAATAAAACAATTTAATGGTATCCAGCAAAGATCTTTAAATCATTGACAAAAAAATTACGCAATGGTATTATGAAAATACAAAAAGCAATACCGTGTAGGCGGTTTGCCAAAGTTAGTTTTAAAAAATAACCGGTCTTTGGTAGGGGCGGTTATTTTTTATGGTTAAAAAAGATCATTACGATCAGATTGATAATAGCAACAATCAGTATGCAAAACTGAAAAAGTTCAGAATATGTAACCATGCTATCGCCCTCCTTTCAACCAGAGGGCACCATAGCCCTCGTAATAAGGGCAAACCGCCTACCGCACTATGCTTTGATACTGCTTTCTGTATGTATTTATTTTACCATTTTTCGATCAAAAAGCAATCAAATGTTCGATATATTTTCGCGCAAAAAAATAGCATCCTCTACCGTCCAAAGTTTAGGATGCTATTTCTTTAACATGTTTAACCTTATCACTGTATGGGGCCATGCAGATATTCCATACAAAATAATTAGTGCCTGCTGAGTAAGCAGACACTAATTATAAACTTCATTATCTATTTGTTTTTTTCTTTTTCATTACAACAATAACAACTCCTGCCGCAACAACTACCGCTGCTGCAATCAGAACAATAACAATCGTCATGGCCGCACCATCCTGTTTTACAAGTACAAGTGCACTGATACCATCCATTGTATACTCGCCACCCTTGATTGTCTCGATTGTCTCAACGCCAGCTTTCTGTCCGTTTATGCAGACTTTCCATTTTCCTTCCGGAATTGTAACTTTTGCCTTGTCAGTGTTTGCATTAAAAAGAAGATACATCTCTTTTGCACTTTCATCTTTCTGACCGCCCTTTATATTAATTCCTACAATATTATCCCCAAGTCCTTCTACGGATTTTACATATTTTTTCACATCCTCTGATGTAGATAACCGAAGTGCCGGATGTGCCTTTCTGAACTTAATAAGTCCCTTATAGTATTCAAATACATCTGCCCAGTAGCATACGGAATCCACAATATATTTCCGCACCATGTTTCTCTCGGATGCTGTATCATTTCCACATCCTGAGCCGTTTGAATACGAACCGTCTTCATTGATACGGGAAAAATATCCCGGAACAAGTTTATTGATACAGAAATCATCTGCACTCATAACATGATTGTATACCACATTACCATAACACGGTTATTTACTATCTTGAAATGTGGAGCATCCCTGCCTATAACCATAAATATAAAAACGAGCAGCAAAACCGGATTTACACCAGTCTGCTACTCGTTTGATGATTATAATATTTTCTTTTCTTGTGCCATTGCAACCAGTTATCGGACAAATGGCAGGAACGTAATGCTATACTTTATTTTCCAAACCGGCTGATTTCTTTCGCATATGATATTTCCGTTTTTCCTCATACATTTTCTCATCCATATGCATTAAAAAAGTTTCTGCATCATCTTCTGTCCCAAATTCCGTGTATCCCATGGAAACACTTAAATGAAACGGTTCTATCCCGGATTCATTAAACCGGGACAGATTATGGTTAATCTCCTCCATTGTCGCTAAGACACGCTCCGTATCAACACCTGACAGCAGCACAATAAACTCATCTCCCGCATACCGGATTGCCATACCATCATCCGGTATGGATCTGATGAGTATATTTCCCAACGTACAAATAGCCTTATCGCCCGTACTATGACCTAAATTGTCATTAATACACTTGAAATCGTTTACATCCATCATGATTCCATATAAGGATTTATGGCTTGCAATTTTCTTTTCCGCAAGCACCGCATTAAAATATCTCCGGTTATATAATCCGGAAAGCTCATCCATATACAAACTCTCTGCGTATGACTGCATCTGCACAAATATCAATGCGACCGCAACCAGCACCCATGATGATGTAATTCCATAAAAAAGGAACTGGAGAACTACACCTGCAAAACAAGGACCAACGAAATAGATCACCGGGAAAAAATTCAGGTTAACCCCTTGTTTTTTGGAATGATACACCAGATAGATACTGTAAGCAAAATATATGACAAGCGAAATATATCCCACCAGCACACCGGCAGTTCTCTGATATACATTCTCCCCGGATATTTTAAACATAATCCCTGTTCCAAACAGATTACATAAAACCATAATTACTTCTACCAGCCAGGGAAATATCTCCACTCCTGCTTTTTGAACCATTCTTTTATAATTTCGATAGATACGCAATTCCACGTACATACACCAAAGCATACCCATACTGACTGTCCCTATAAAGCATATGCTGTTAGAGATATAATTAATCTGCCGGCTGCCAGTAAACTGTTTTCCATCTACGAGAAAAGCAATGGTTTCAGACAATGCCCCCACTAAATTTACGATTGCTATTCCATCATATATTTTATCTCCCACATGAAGGCTCTCTCTGTTCTTTCGTCTGCAAAACAAAAGGAACCACATCATTAACACGGTCAATCCGTTTGCCATTAATATTTCTTCTAAAACGATGATTGTTATCCCCTCCATCATTCACAGTATGAACTCATTTTTACTAAAATGAGCTCTATCATTATACCAAATTAAAATCGGTTTTTGTCTTTTTCGACATGAACTACAGTTTTTTTAACGTGAACGATGATTTTTTATGTTTCATCATTTTTCACAACCTACTGCAACTGTGAAAAACCCACGGCTTACAAAGTTAACGGTCTTTGTATCGGAATCATAATAAGATCCCGGTATCTTAACTGCTGCACCGTATTTATCAATTTTATATGCAAAAATCTTTTTGTCTTTTTCCTTTTTCGAAGCATTATAGGAAACAGCGACCCTGATCCGTCCCTTTTTCAGGACAGACGACTGCTTTTTCTTTATTCCTGTGACGGAAAAATCATAAACCGGACGTTTTCCAATAATTTTCCCTGCCCTGGCAGAAAGATTTTTCTTGTCAGCCTGTTTCATTTTGATAACCACAGCTGTATTCATTTCTTTCTTTAATTCTTTTAATGCCTTCGAATCAAAGGTAAGATTTACATTGCCACCATTGACCTTCCATTCTTTTACATTCTTTTTGACAAGTAAATTTACCGCCTGCCCGTCCATTTCAAGATGCAGATTCTTCCAGTTTCCGGCTTTTGCCGTATCAAAAGTTATTTCAACAGACAGGTCTTTTATCCTGCCACCCTGTTCTTTTTCTGCCTTTGTAATTTCTTTTTTCAAAACTGCTGCAATATTCTTCACTTTGACCGTATTATTTTTAACTGCAGTTTTTGCTTTGACATTAATATCCTTAACAGAAACGGACGTATCTGCTGCGGGTGGCGGTGTCACATTCCCCGGTTCTTCTTTTGCATGATCCGGTGCCGGTAATGTGCCGGAATCCGGTGAAACATTGCCAGATGATCCGCCGGAACTGCCTCCGGAACTTCCGCCAGAACCGCCCCCGGTCTGGGAATGATCTGCCGTTACACGGACCTGACAATCTGCCTTACTTCCTGTATAGTTGCCATTCCCATTATAACATGCGGTGAACGTATATGTTTTCGTTTCATTCGGAAGCGTTGCCATCCAGTGATCCGTTCCCTTTTCTTCTAATGTGATCCCGGAAACATCACAGGTTACTTTTATCCCAGCATCTTCCGGAATCCCCTGTCTGCCAAGCTGTAATTCTACTGTCCCCGCACCTTTGACCGTATCGTTTTTTGCAGTCAGCTGCATGCTGGTGGAAGCCTTTTCGATTTCCAAAACAGCCTCCCCGTATGTTGGAATAAAAGATGCCTTTTCCGCTTTAAAATAAATCTTATACCGGCCTGCTTCTGTGTAAAACGGCATCTCCGTTTGTGTATACGATCCGTTTTCTGTCAAACTGTAACTGATTTGTACACCATCTTCCTGTTTGATATCAAATGTATGGGGTTTTCCATCATAAGTTACGCGGACAGGTACGGTTTGTATTTCCGGCATCTCACTGTTTTTCCGGTAATAATAAGTGATCTCCTGGCGATCCTCTGTGATGTTTATTTCTCCCTGATTTCCACTGTTTCCTACACATGTATATCCATATAAATCCGGACTTCTTAACGTATACACAGAATTCTTTGGTACATATACTGTCGCGGGTGCCGTATCAGGCACTGTTGTTTCGGTTCCGTCTTCGTTTTGCAGCATATAACGAATCGTTACGGTACTCCACGCCTGTCCTGCCGTCTGATTGTCAGCCAGAATTTTCCCAGTGTCCTCATCTATGATCTTTCCTTCCAGTCTGTCCCCGGAAACCAGACCAGTTACCGCAGGAAGTGTAACAGAAAGGGACTCTCTGGCAGCATCCGGATCATACCAGTTACTGTGTGGTGGAACGGTATATGTTTCTTCTTTTTCATATTTGACTGTATGGTCTGCTCCAATAATGCGGAAAGTAATCTTCAAATGCTGTTTGGCATCCACTATATTTTGTACGACTGTACGGAATTCCAGATCCTTTCCATTTGCTTTTGTGATATTTGTCTCATCGATCCGGTATTGGTCACTATCCCTGTCAAGTGTTCCTGTCCTGGTATGTGGAATTGTAATTTCAGGATCGCACACATAAACAGATGCCTGCCTGCTGACATAATCACGGTTATTTAATCTCCGCGCCAGTTCCATTTTGCACACTTCACAGAAAGGATTCCCAAGATCCCGCATCATGCAGACGCGGCTCGGTGCAAATACCGTTTCTGTTCCTGCTGCCGTTATTCCGATTCCACGGAACCCAAGCATCTTACGCCATTTAATCTTATCCGAATCCGATGTGTCGGAAATATTTTCTCCCTGCATCTTTTTATCATATTCATCGCCTAATCTTCCGATGCTGTGGGAAATTTCATGGGTCATGACATCCCCCTGCTCATTCTCATCCGAATTTGCCGAAAAAGAAAAGAGTGCATTGGAAGAAGAACCAATATTCGCAGTCGTATTACAAATGATATGGATGGTTCCAACGGCTGCACCGGTATCCAGATATCTGCTCTCCAGCTCTTCCCTCAGTGCCCTGGCTTTATCTTCCCCGTCCTTTGCAAAATAGCAGGATTTTCCGAATGCCTGCACATGAAAATATGTGTCCGGGTTCGACTCCCCATACATCACGCCCACACCAGTTTCACTGGATACCGTCTGTACTGCATAAATATTGATCCTGTCGGAATACTCTTTATAAGGAGACCACTTTAGCAGCCCCTGTGCTTTTGCCGTTGCATCCTTCAAAAATTGTTCCTGTTGTTCCTGGGTATAGCCCTCACCCATGATAACAATCACAAAATTTTCCTTATCATCACCTGTCTTGTGAATGGCATAAACGGAAGCTGCCGTTGTCTGGTCTGCCGCTGTCTGGTCTGCCATCACAGGATATGGAAACACCAGGGAAAGCAATAATATCAGGCTAAGTACGATTGCCTCAAACCGTTTTCCACCCTTCTTTTTTACATTCGTCATATCATCCTCCGTACTTTACATTACCAGAAATACTGGTGCTTTCCCTATTCTTCCCACAGACAAACTCCCGGGAAACCATCTGCCGTAAGGCTTCTTAAAGCACGATTACCGCAGCATCAAACCCCTCTACATTTCCATCAAAGGTGTTTTCGGTAAGCAGATTGTACTTCTGCGTGTACTCATTAAATTTTTTTGCACTGCTGCTGCAGTTAAAAATCATGGCAATGGTCTCCTCGCCATTTTTTCTGATCAGGACAACTGTCCCTTCCTCATCTTCTGTGACGCTCCCAGCCAGTTCGCCTTCTACAATGCATGCATGGCTTTTCCGGACCTGAATCAGCCGCTTGTACCATTCATACATCTCTTTGTCCTGGTATTCTTCATCCCAGTACATGCCCCGTCTGCAGTCCGGATCGTTTGCTCCCGGCATCGCATACTCATCTCCATAATAAATCATCGGCATTCCCGGCAGTAACAACTGAAAAGCGGCTGCCAGATGCTGCTTTTTCTTATTGTCGTTACACAGATGTAAAAATCTTGCGGTATCATGGCTGTCGATCAGATTCCACATAAGGGGATAGCAGTTTTTGTGTAAGCGTCCCTTCAAATATCCAAGATTTTGTACGAACTGGCTGACCGTAATCTTTTCGTCTGCAAGCAGATCGATCAGGTTCAGGTAAAATGGATAATTCATGACTGTATCCCATTCATCCCCCTCAAGGAAATCTCCTGCATAATGCCAGATTTCCCCAATGATCAGCATATCTTTCTTCACAGCCTTTACTGCCTTTCTGAAATTCTTCCAGAAGAAATGGCTGATTTCGTCTCCTACATCCAGTCTCCATCCGTCAATATCGCATTCCTTAATCCAGTAGCATGCAACATCCGTAATGTATTTTTCAACTTCAGGATTTTTCAGGTTTAACTTTGGCATTCCGCCATAATAACCAAAACATTTGAAGTTTGGGATCTCTCCCCATTCGCTTTTAAGTGGGAATCCATCAATAAAATACCAGTCCCGGTATTTGGATTTTTCACCATTTTCCAGGATATCCGCAAACGCAAAAAATTCTCTTCCCGTATGATTGTATACCGCATCCAGGACTACCTTCATACCACGCTCATGCGCTTTTTGTACCAGCTCTTTGAGATCCTCTGTTGTTCCAAAGGACGGGTCTATCTGGTAGTAATCCGTGGTATCATACTTATGGCACGAATTTGATTGAAAGATAGGTGTCATATACAGCACATCGATTCCCAGATTCTGAATATCATCCATATGTTCGATGATTCCCCTGAGATTTCCATGCAGATCATCCATAGGCGTAATCGGTGCTTTATACCACAGTTCTTTGTCTACCGGCTCCGTAGCTGCAAAACGGGATGGGAAAATCTGATACACGACCTTGTTTGCTGCCCACTCCGGCACCTCAAACATCTCTTCCTCCCGGAGGTTCTGCGGACAGTCAAACATTCTGTCCCTGTTTGTAATGCATTCCTTATCAAACTCATAATTTCCATAATATACCTTTTCTCCCTGCGTGTCCGTAAATTCGAAAAAGTAACGCAGACAGATCAAATGCATCTTTATCTGTGCTTCATAATAATCATGAAACTGTGAGACAGCAACCTTCTTCATCGGAACTGTCTTTCTGGTATCCTTACGCTCCATAGGTATATACTTGTCCTCATAGTGAAGGATTACCTCCTTCATATCATCCTTTTTTACCTGCACGCGTATCACAAATAAATCCTTATCAACTGCATAGCTAAACCTTTTATCCATATCATGAAAAATTGCTGAATATTCCATAAAATTTCCCCTTTACACTTGTTGTTTTCCTGTATTTTAACTTACTTTTTTCAACAATTCTAGCACTATATCCACGATATTTTTAACTTTTTCTACTTTTATGCTTTTTTGCGATGATATTACTATTCATATAATTTAAAATGTGCGTTATCAGTTTAAAACCAATAACGCACATTTTCTCATTGCATCCTTTTCCCGCATTTATATATGTCACAAGTCAAATTATAGTTCCTACCTGCGACAACTTTATATGTAAATTCAACATCAATAATTTTTTGCACCGTTTTTAATTTTTATTTTCTGCAACTTTAAATTTCCGGATCATTTCACGCAGATTTTCTGCTTCACTGCTCATCTCCTGACCGGCTGCTGCACATTCTTCAGATGTTGCCGAATTCGTCTGTACGACATCATTGATCTGTTCAATTCCATCATTAATCTGTTGGATTTCTGTTGTCTGTGTCTCTAACGTTTCTGCAATATTTGTGACTTCTTTTGTAATGATCTGGGAATTCTCAGCGACCTCCTGCAATTGTGATGCCGTCTGCCCTGCAATCACCATACCTTTTTCCACGGCTTTCACAGAGGTTTCAATCAATGTTGCGGATTCCTTTGCTGCCTGGGCACTCTGGTCTGCCAGCACATTGACCTGATTCGCTACCACTGCAAATCCCTTTCCTGCCTCCCCTGCTCTTGCAGCCTCAATGGAAGCATTCAATGCAAGCAGATTCGTCTGGGACGCAATTTCATTGATTGTTGCAATGATCTTGTCAATCTCTTTTGATGCCCCGTTGATCTCATTCATGGAATCAACCATATCCCTCATTTTACCATTGCTTTCCAGAATGGCATTTCCAAGTTCGTCTACTCTTCCACTGATTTCTTTTGCGGATTGTGAATTTTTTCCTACCTGTTCAGAAACACCTGCGACTGTTGCGGTCAGTTCTTCTACAACTGCTGCCTGATTTGTTGCTCCATCCGCAAGGTCATTGGAACTTGATGCTACCTGATCTGCGGCACCCGAAACTTCATCTGAAACATGTTGGATTCCCTTTATTGTCTCTGCCATGCTTTCTTCAAACAACATAAAGGAGTTTAGAATTCCAACGAAATCCCCTTTCCACTCTACTTCCGGCTGCACATCAAAATTTCCTTCTGCAAACATCTTCATTGAACGTCCAATATCATCTACATAGCTTCCCAGAATGCGGATGGATTTGCGCATATTGTGTGCCAGTATTCCAATCTCATCATCTGAACGGTAGTCCAGCGTGCTGTGCAGGTTTCCATCTGTTAATTCCTGTGCAACGGCTTCCACTTCACGTAATGGTACTAAAATTGACTCAAGTACTTTTTTGCCTGTTTTTATTGTCAGTTTCCATGCCAAAACCAGACAAATAATAATACACACAATTCCTGCCACTGCAGAAATAACCGTAATTCTGACTGCCTGGCTGCTTACCTCATCGGTCATTTCATCTAATCTTGTTGCAATTTTTACGGCTTTATTTAATGCCGGGGTACAATCATTCAGAATTGAATCAACTGCCTTATCCTTGTCACCGCTTTTGATTTCTTTCATGATGGAATAACCAATGTTTCCCCAGTCTGTAAGGGCAGATGCGTATTCTTCACAATCCGCATCCGGAATAACTCCGGAGTTCTTTAAATTTTTCAGTTGGGTATTAACTTCTGCAAGCAGTCTTTCTACCGTCTGCTCATAACCGTCATAAGAGGATGTATCATTATTTAATGCCATTTCCCTGATATTTCTCGCTGATGAGTTAACATTTATCCTGCAGATTTTCACCGCCCGGTCTGCAACAGTAACATTTTGTACATAATGCATCGTATTGGCAAATAGCATACCTATAACCACAATAGAAAACAGACCTGAGACTAACATCATAATAATGACTTTTCTGTAGCCATAGTTTATCCTTTCTTTCAGATGTAAATTTTCCAAGTTCTTTTTCATCATATTTTTCTTTGACGGCATAGTTTGCTATTTCCTTTCTCTTTTGTTCGATTCTGATATATCAAATTTTTTCTCAAAGTCAATAAATTTCGGGAACAATTTTATTATTCTATTTTTCACACAAAATGTTGTACCCATCCACCCCGAAAAATACAGCACTTTTACCAATTTTTTCTACAGTTACCTCTCCGATCGAACGTGATGTAATCTGGAATGTCGTGCCGGTGGTTCCCTCGTAAGAGTCATACTAGTACATAACTGAAAATACTATTGTCTGAAACACCCTCTGTTTTCATATATGGCATCAGGTTCTTCCAAAACATTCTCTAATTGTCTTTGAAATATCTGAATCAATAAAATCTTTATGTGCCATGTCATCAAGGATATCACATGTTTTTTCATGGGACAATCCCTTTTTATAAGGTCTGTCTTCCGTAAGAGCCTGATAAATATCAACACATGCCATCATACGTTCCTGCTTATTTAATTCATCAGCGGTTTTTCCAAAAGGATACCCTTTTCCATTTAATTTTTCATGATGGAAAGCCGCCCAATCTCGTATTTCTTCAAAATCATTAACCTCCGATAATATAAGGTATGTATAACCAGCATGATTTTTCATTGTAGAAAATTCATCATCCGTAAGCTTATCCGGTTTTTCCAGAATTTCATTGCCTACCGCCATTTTTCCTATATCATGCAGTGCACCAGCCAAATACATTTTCTGTACCGTGATTGAATCATATCCCATATATTTGGCAAGCAGGGAGGCTTTTTCAGCTACTCCTATAGAATGCCTGCTTGTAAAAGAAGATTTATAATCTACAATCTTTGCAAAGAAATCCGCAACATTTTTACACATTTCCCAATCAAAAACCATTTTTTCTCTTGGGATAATTTTCCACAGCTTCGTTTCAAAAGAATCATCACTTAAACACATATAGGATTCTTTTGTGAATACATGAAGAAAAGCATTAACACATTCTGAATCAAATAGACTATCCTTTTTTTGGGAAAGATACTGACATATAAAATCCCATCTATTATCATCAGATTTAATACTATTTCCTATGATATCAACGGTATCTGCAAGATGAATAATTCTTGCAGGCAATGGGGTTTCATTCCACTTTTTTTGAAAAGGACCAGTTCCATCGGCATGTTCATGATGATACAAAATCACATTTGACACATCTGTTTTAAATGGAATTTTAGTAATATTTTTTTCACCATAAATACAATGAAGATTTGTTTTTTTCTCGGATAAATCTTTTTTACAATTAATGACGGAATCCTTTTTCAGTTCTTCCGAAATATATTGTGTCAAAGCATTATCATGCAGTAAAGCACACATGGCTAAATCTTGTAATTCATCACCTTCAATTTTCCAATATTCAGCCATGCATATACTTATATAAGCCACTCTTTTTCCATGTTTGTTTTTGATATTTACCAACTCTGCTTCTATACAGTCCAAAGCATAAGAACAGGCTCCTGCAAGTCCGATGATATCTATACTTAGTTCTTCTTTCATTGTTATAATCCTATCATAATACATTTATGCTTCTGAGAACTGGTCTTTTCCAACAGAGCATAACGGACATTCAAAATCTTCTGGAATATCCTCCCACTTTGTACCAGGTGCAATACCACCTTCTGGATAGCCCTTCTCCTCATCGTATTCCCATCCGCAAACATCACATACGTATTTCATTCGTTGTTCCTCCTTGTAAATATATTTATACACAGCCTATATTACTGTTATATTTGTGTTGTTCTGTAACCTTAATATGTATAAATGCTTTTAGCATTTCCATAATCCATGCAGGTTACAATATGCATATACTTCTTCTACCTGTTCACCATCGCAAAGACAAAAATCTGCTACCGGCTCCTGCCCTGGATTTAACTGTTTTCTGTATATTCCCTGGTTTGTATTTAATGTAATCCACTCAATGAAATGCTCTTCAAGCATTGGATGTTTTGTCTCTCCGACCACGACATGAACATGACTGCCTTCTATCGTATATACAGGTACATGCTTCTCGACAGCAGCATCTGTCACTCCGGCTTTTAATTCCTGCATAGGTTCTCCGCAACAAATTACAGGTACACCCTTATCCTTTACCTTTTCAACAATGTTTCCACAATGCTTACAAATATAATATCTTACTTCCATGCCTTTTTCTCCTTCCATGTGTAAAATTATAATTCAATTGTCTCCATAATCTTTTTCAATGAATCTGCAGATTCCTTAAGCTTTAACGCTTCCTCGCCACTTAAATTAATAGGTATATCAGACTCAATACCATCTGCACCTACAATAGCTGGCATACTTAACGATACTCCGTCAATATCATATACTCCATGAATCATGTGTGATACAGGAAGTATTGATTTTTCATCTCTCATAATCACTTCGCAGATTCTTTTTACAGACATTGCAATTCCATAATATGTAGCGTGCTTTTTGTTTATAATCTCATAAGCACTGTTCTTGACTGCTGTAGCTATTTCTGCCGTGTTTTCCTTGTGCTTGTAATGTCCACGCATTTCACACATTTCACTTAATGGAACACCAGATACATTGGCTGATGACCATGCTACAACTTCGCTGTCTCCATGCTCACCTACTATAAATGCATGAACACTCCTGCTGTCCACAGATAAATGCTCACCAAGCTTATATCTTAATCTGGCACTATCTAACACAGTACCCGATCCAATAACCCTGTTTTCTGGAAGTCCTGATAACTTTATGGCTACCTGAGTCAGGATATCTACCGGATTCGCAACTACAAGCATGATACCTGCAAAATTTCTCTTTGCTATTTCAGGAATGATTGACTTAAATATTGCTACATTTTTATTTACAAGATCAAGCCTTGTCTCTCCCGGTTTCTGTCCCGCTCCGGCAGATATGACAACAATTGCAGCATCAGCCACATCATCATAATCTCCGGCATATATTTTCATCGGACTCGCAAATGGAATACCATGACTGATATCCATCGCTTCTCCTTCTGCCTTGTTCTTATCTGCATCGATAAGGACAATCTCTGTAAACAAGCCACTCTGCATCAGAGCAAATACCGATGCAGAACCAACAAAGCCACAGCCTATCATTACTGCTTTTTTTGAATTAATCACTTTCTTCTTCGTAATAATCTCATCTCCTTAATAATTCTCTTCATGTACTTCAAAATAGCTCTGTGGATGATTACATACCGGACATACTTCAGGCGCCTTAGTTCCTACCACAATATGTCCGCAGTTACGGCATTCCCATACCTTAACTTCGCTCTTTTCAAATACCTGTGCAGTTTCAATATTCTTAAGAAGCACACGATATCTCTCCTCGTGATGCTTCTCAATCTCTCCAACTGCTCTGAATTTTGCTGCAAGCTCTGGGAAACCTTCTTCCTCAGCAGTTTTCGCAAAGCCTTCATACATATCTGTCCACTCATAATTTTCGCCTTCTGCAGCGGCTGCCAGGTTTTCCTTTGTATCTCCGATCCCTGCTAACTCTTTGAACCACATTTTTGCATGCTCTTTCTCATTGTCTGCTGTCTTTAAAAATAATGCTGACATCTGCTCGTAGCCTTCCTTCTTTGCTACAGAAGCAAAATAGGTATACTTATTTCTTGCCTGAGATTCTCCTGCAAATGCCTCCTGTAAATTTTTCTCTGTCTGCGTTCCTGCGTATTTGTTTGCTGCCATTTCTTTTACCTCCGTTTTCTTTACTATTTTTTCAAAATCTGAAGCCGGGTGCTTACATATAGGACATATGAAATCATCCGGTAATTCTTCACCTACATATTCATATCCACAAATTCTGCAACGCCATATCGTCTGACCATCCTCCGTTTGTCCAACTGCCTCCTTTTCCGATTGTAGGATATGCTTCTTTTATAAATTCATACACTTCATTTGCTGTAACATGTCTTTTCATCTCGTATACAGCATTTCGTACCAGATCTTTCTGTATGGTGTTCCTTC
>ERZ773138.1488-NODE-1488-length-21629-cov-5.275053_pt1 | contig 21629 bp, 25 predicted proteins | sample MGYA00511114_ERZ773138 | MGnify/ENA primary metagenome ERZ773138 (study PRJEB29015, sample SAMEA2737805) | human gut metagenome | biome: human gut; feature: human-associated habitat; material: faeces | place: China | collected 2012 ...
AAAAAAGCGGCAGGGAGCCCCCGCCGCTTTCTGTTGCTTGTGATACAGACTTACTCTGCAAAGCCGGACTCCACCAGCTTGATCAGGCCGTCCACGGCAGCCTGCTCATCAGCGCCGTCAGCGATGATGCGGATGGTGGTGCCGCCAACGATACCCAGAGACAGAACGCCCAGCAGGCTCTTTGCGTTCACGCGGCGTTCTTCCTTTTCGACCCAGATGGAAGACTTAAACTCGTTTGCCTTCTGGATAAAGAAGGTAGCCGGACGAGCGTGCAGACCAACCTGATTTTCAACGGTAACTTCTTTTACGTACATAGTAAAGCGCTCCTATCTAATATCGTTTTGGTGTACAAAAGCATAGTGTGCCTGTTGTGTTACACTCATTTTAGCGCAAGTCGAAACGGTTGTACAGTCCCCTTTTGCATTTTTGGCGCTTTTCCCAATGAAACAGGGAGCATTTTTCAGGTTTTGTACAAAGGCAATAAAATTATACCCCGAAGGTTAGAGGGGTAATACAAAAGTTTTCAACAACTTTTAGACCGCCGGGGAGTTTTACCCTGAATTTTGTGCATTTTTACCGATATTTCCGGTACCGGCTTACTCCTGCGCAGGGCCTGCGTAGCGCATCTGCACCAGTGCGCATTTGCGCGTCACGGTGGGGTAGCGCTGCGGGTCAAATTCCAGACTGGTGCTGCCGTCCAGCTGCCAGCCCATGCGGGTATACAGCGCAATGGCACGGGTGTTGGTGTTCAGCACACTCAGCACCGGGTGTGCGTGCTCCGGCAGCTTTTTGCGGGCAAAATCCAGCAGCTTTGCGCCGATGCCGTTGCCCCGGGCTTTTTCCGTGACGAACAGGTGCTCGATATGCCCCGCCTTGTGGCTGACGCACACCATGCCGTCCGGCACATCTTTGGTGGTGTGCAGGTAGCATACCCAGCCCGCCGCCTTTTCCTGCTGCAATTGCAGCAAAAACTGCGGCTCGGTCAGAGTGCGGCAGTATTCCGGCGTCCAGTTGTCGGCGCAGACAGCCTGCCGACCCTCGGCAAACAGCTTTGCGGCGGCGGCAAACTGCTCGGCGGTCTTTACCAGCCGGACATTCTCGCCCCGCTTCCACTTGGGCACTTCGGCAATGGGGTGGCTCGTGCACCACTGCTCGTACAGCTCCGGGCGGCGCAGACGGGTGCGGGTACGGCTCTGCTCGCCGCGCCACGCGTCAATTTTTGCATGGTCGCCGCCCAGCAGCACCTCGGGCACAGCACGGCCCTCCCACATCTCGGGGCGGGTGTACTGGGGGTATTCCAGCAGGCCGTCCCAGTAGCTTTCCTCCTCGTAGCCCTTCTGCTCGGCCAGTACGCCGGGCTTCAAGCGCAGCACGCTGTCTGCCACCACAAGGCTGGCCAGCTCGCCGCCGGTCAGGATATAATCACCAATAGAGATCTCCTCGTCCGCAAAAGCTTCGATGACGCGCTCGTCAATGCCCTCGTAGTGGCCGCAGACCAGCGTCAGGTTGTCATATTCAGCCAAGCGCTTTGCGTGCTCCTCGGTGTAGCGCTGGCCGCCCGCCGTCAGAAACACGATGTGCGGGGCGGGACGCCCCTGCTCGGCCACCTCGCGCTGCACTGCGCGCAGGCAGTCCGCGATGGGCTGGGCGTACAGCACCATGCCGCAGCCGCCGCCGTAGGGGTAATCGTCGGTCTGCTTCTGCTTGTTCAGGGTATAGTCCCGGATCTGGTGGCAGTGGGTCTCAATATAGCCCCGCTTTGCTGCCCGGCCGATGATGCTGGCATCCAGCACCTGCTGGCACATCTCCGGGAACAGGGTCACGATATCCACACGCATTCCCATGGCTTACTCCTCCTCCCGCTCGCTGTCAAAATCGTCATCCAGCAGGCCGGGAATGGGGGTAACAAGGATATACCCCTCCGGCGGGTTGCGCTCTTTCAGGAAGGCATCCACCCCGGGGAACATATATTCCTTGCCGCTGGGCGCTTTGACGGTGTAGATATCCTGCGCACCCGGGTGGTCCACGCTGGTCACCACGCCGTATACCTTGCCAGTGTCAGCGTCCCGCACTTCGCACCCGATAAGGTCCGCCACATACCACCGGCCTGCGGGCAGGGTGGCATCGTTGCGGTCAAAGTAGAACACCTGCCCGCGCAGCGCCCGGGCGGCGTCCATATCGCTGACCCCCTCCAGCTGGAGCAGCGCCATCTGCCCCTGCGGACGGATGGAAAGGATCTTATACGCCTTGCCGCCCTGCGCCGAAGGGTACAGGCGGCCCACTTTTTTTAAAAAATCCACCCCGTCGCACCAAAGCTCCAGCTTCATTTCCCCGCGCACACCGTGGGTGGTAACAACTTTTCCGGCTTCCAGATATTGCTGCATAAATTCGCTCCTGTGTTATCAAACTTGTGCCAATACGCCCTCATCAGTCTCACTGCGTTCGACAGCTTTCCCCGGCCGGGGGAAGCCTTATGAGAGTGCACCATCCGGGAAAGCCTTCCCCCAGTCGGGGGAAGGTGGCGCGTCCGCGCCGGATGAGGGTGCTTCCTCTTAAGTCTAAACAAAAAGGCCCCTTGCCGCAAGGGCAAAGGGCCAGTAGGGTGCTCAGTCGATCTCAACAAGGACCTTTTCATCGACCCGCACAGCAGCCGCGCGCATCACCACACGAATGGCTTTTGCGATCCGGCCCTGCTTGCCGATGACACGGCCCATATCTCCCTCTGCCACGCTCAGGTGGTAGACGATGGTACCGTCCTCGCGGGGCTCGTCCACCGTAACCTTGACGGCGTCCTTGTCCTCCACGAGACCGCGGGCAACTGCCAGCAACAGCTCCTGCATGAGTCAGCCCTCCCTACTTACAGAACGTTGGACTTCTTCAGCAGGACACGAACGGTATCAGTGGGCTGAGCGCCGTTAGCGATCCACTGCTTTGCCTTCTCGGCATCGATCTTCACCTCAGAGGGCTCCTTGTTGGGATCGTAAGTGCCGATCTCCTCGATGAAGCGGCCATCGCGGGGGAAGCGGCTGTCAGCAACGACAACACGGTAGAAGGGAGCCTTCTTGGCGCCAACGCGGCGCAGACGAATCTTAACTGCCATAATAGATATCCTCCAAAAATTGTTGTTTTTGATATATGTTACAAACCCCGCCGGGGTTGTATACCGTTGTTATTTCAGTCCGCGGAAGGCGTTGGGGTTGCCCATCATGCCGCCCAGACGGCGGGCAAAGCCCTTGGGGCTCTTCTTGAACTGCTTCATCATCTTCTGCATCATCTCGTACTGCTTGAGCAGCTTGTTCACGTCCTCCACGCGGGTACCACTGCCTGCGGCAATGCGGCGCTTGCGCTTGGGGTTGATGATGGAGGGCTTTTCCCGCTCCTCTTTGGTCATGGAATAGATCATGGCCTCGATGCGGTCAAAGGCTTTTTCGTCGATCTGGCTGGCGTCGATACCGGATGCGCCGGGCAGCATACTGAGCATCGCGCCTGCGCCGCCCATCTTGCGGATCTGGGCGAACTGCTCCAGCATATCGTTCATATCGAACTTATTTTCCATCAACCGCTTGGCGGTCTCCTCGGCGGCCTTTTCGTCGGCGGCATCCTGTGCGCGCTCGATCAGGCTGAGCACATCGCCCATGCCAAGGATGCGGCTTGCCATGCGGTCCGGGTGAAACACATCCAGATCATCCAGCTTTTCGCCGGTGCCCTGAAACTTGATGGGCTTGCCGGTAACGGCCAGCACGGAAAGCGCTGCACCGCCGCGGGTATCGCCGTCGGTCTTGGTGAGGATGATGCCATCCACGCCCACCGTCTCGTTGAAGGTCTTGGCCACATTGACGGCATCCTGACCGGCCATGGCGTCCACGACCAGCAACGTCTCGTCCACGGGAACGGCGGCCTTGATGTCCACCAGTTCCTGCATCAGCACGTCGTCGATCTGCAGCCGGCCTGCGGTATCCAGAATGACGATGTCGTTGCCGTAGTCCTTGGCGTGTGCCAGTGCCTTACGGGCGATCTCCGGCGGCTTTGCACCGGGCAGGGTGAACACCGGTGCGCCGGCCTGCTTACCCACCACCTGCAGCTGGTCAATAGCCGCAGGGCGGTAGATATCGCAGGCCACCAGCATGGGGCGGCGGCCCTGCTTGATATAGAACTTGGCAAGCTTTGCCGCATGGGTGGTTTTACCATTGCCCTGCAGGCCGCAGAGCATGATGACCGTCTGGCCCTTGTTCTTGATGTTCAGGCGGGCGGCTTCGCTGCCGCCCATGAGGGCTACCAGCTCCTCGTTGACGATCTTGACCACCTGCTGGGCGGGGGTCAGGCTTTCCATGACCTCCTGACCCATGGCGCGCTCGGACACCTTTGCGCAGAAGTCCTTGGCAACCTTGTAGTTGACATCGGCTTCCAGCAAAGCCATCCGCACCTCGCGCATGGCGGCTTTGATATCTGCCTCGGTCAGCTTACCGTGACCGCGCAGCTTTTTGAATACACCGGCAAGGCGGTCGGTCAGGGATTCAAATGCCATTGTGCGGTGCTCCTTTCAAAATTCGATCAGCTTTCGTTTGCTTCATCCATCGAGCGGATGATCTCCAGCATTTTTGTCAGCGTTTCCACATATTCCGTGGTGGTGATATTAGCGCGGGGGCCGGTGCACTCGAACCGGGTGTCGATGACCAGCTGTTCCAGCTGCTCCAGCTTCTGCTGCACCCGCCGATAGCGGGCTGCAAAGCCTACCTTTTCTTCCAGTTCCTTCAGGGTGGTTTCGCCGTGCTTGATGGCGTCCCGTGCGCCCTGCCGGGTGATACCGAAATTTTCGCCGATCTCGCTCAGCGAAAGGTCATCGTTGTAATACTGGCGCAGCATCTCGCGCTGCTTCTGGGTAAGCACCTCGCCATAAAAATCCAGCAGATACCCCATTTCCAGATCTTTTGCCATTGCTGTTGACCCCCGGTGCTCTGCTGTCTGTGCTTGCTGTGTTGTAAAGTTTTTTTGCTTTACGGATGGAGTATACCAGAACCCCTGCCCCTTGTCAAGGGGATTTTGGAGTTTTTTCTGAAATATCTGCCCAAAATTCGCTGTTTTTGCCAAAAGGTATCTTGACGCAGCCGGGGGCTTTGCGTTAGGATAATAGTGTTGTATCCCAAGAGAAAGGAGTGCCCTTGTGCCGATCTACTCTAATTTTTACCAGACCCTTACCACCGCCTGCCCCATTGTGGAGCTGCGGGGCTATGCCGCCGCCTGCGGGCTGAAGGGACATCTGTACGCGTATCTGGATTTTAACGGTCCCACCGGCACCGCCCGGGACGGCCTTGCCGAGGGGATGCTGGCGCTTGCCATTGAAAAAAAGCAGCTTGCCCCGGGGCAGCCCATCATTGAAGCAGCCTCCGGCCCCTTTGCCACCGCCCTTACGCTGGCCAGCCTGACCGCCGGGCACCCCATCGTGCTGGTGATGCCGGAGGACGCCCCTGCCCTGCGGCAGGAGTACCTGCTGCGGCTGGGTGCACAGATCCGGCACAGCCCTGCCCGCAGCGGTCTGGCCGGGGCGCGTGCACTGGCGGCGCAGACCGCCGCCGCGAACGGCTGGTACTATATGAACTGGCTTGCCAACGATGACAACCCGGAATATCACCGCCGGGTCACCGGCCCTGCCATCGTGCAAAGCATTGCCCGGCAGAACCAGAGCCTTGTGGACGCCATTACCATCGGGGTGGGCAGCGCCGGCACGGTGACCGGCGTGGGCGAGACCATCAAGGCATGGACGAACGATGTGCGCATCGTGGCGGTGGAGCCGTATGAAAATCAGGTACTGGGCGGCGGGCTTACCGGCCCCCACGGCATCCCGGATATCGGCTACGGCATCGTGCCGGAAAACTACAACAGCTATGTGGTGGATAACGTTTCTGCCGTGGCCAGCCGGGACGCCCAGCGGGCTGCCCAGCAGGTGCTGCGCACCGATGCCATCCCCGCTTCGGTCAGCGCCGGTGCTGCCCTGCACGCCGCCGCCCAGCTGCTGGCCAACTGCAACAGCCGCGCGGCGCTGGCCATTTTCAGCGGACGCGCCAGCATCGTGTAAGCGGCTGCTTCTATCAATAGGAAAGAAGGACGTTTTTCATGACCAAGGACATGACCAGCGGCGCTATTACGCCGTTGCTGATCAAATTTACCATTCCGCTGGTGCTGGGCAACCTGTTCCAGCTTACCTACAACGCCGCCGACAGTATCATCGTGGGCAAGTTTGTGGGCGAGGATGCACTGGCTGCCGTGGGCACCTCGAACCCCCTGATGACCCTTGCCATCCTGTTCATCAACGGGATGTGTCTGGGCGCGGGCATTCTGGTCAGCACCGCCTTTGGCGCGGGGGATACCGAGCTGGTGGAGCGTCAAGTATCCACCACTGCCATTGCGGGCACGGTGTTCTCTTTGACCTTCTCTGCCCTGTGCGTGCTGCTGGCAGACCCGCTGCTGCGGCTGCTGCAGGTGCCTGCGGCTATTCTGCCCATTGCGGTGAACTACCTGCGTATCGTGTTTGCGGGGCTGATCTTCACCTTCTTCTATAATTTCCTTGCCGCCACCATGCGTGCGCTGGGCGACAGCAAGAGTGCGCTGTATTTTTTGATGATCAGTGCGGTGCTGAACATTGGCGGCGACCTGTTTTTTGTGGAGGCACTGGGCTGGGGCAGCGAGGGCTGCGCTCTTTCCACCGTGCTCAGCGAGGCCGCCTGCTGCCTGCTGTGCGTGGTGTACATCCGTTACAAAGTGCCAGTCCTGCAGCTGGGCAAACGGTGGCTGGTGTATGACGGCAAGCTGCTGCGCAAAACCGTGAGCTACGGCTGGGCCAGCGCGATGCAGCAGGCCACAGTGCAGCTGGGCAAAATTGCGGTGCAGGCCATCGTAAACACCATGGGCGTCAACGCCATGGCGGCTTTTACCGCCGCCTCCCGCATCGATGACTTCGCCTACACCCCGCAGCAGAACATCGGCCACGCCATGACCACCCTGATGGCGCAGAACCGGGGCGCAGGCAAGACCGACCGGGTACGGCAGGGCTACCACTGCGGGATGCGCATCGAATTTGTCTATGCGCTGTTACTTACCGGTGTCTGCCTGCTGTTTGCCGAGCCCATCATCCGGCTGTTTGCCACCGACCCTGCTGTGGTGGACCTTGGCGTGCGGTTTTTGCGCACCATCTCGCTGTTTTATCTGATGCCCGCCGCCACCAACGGCATTCAGGGCTTTTTCCGGGGCATGGGCGATTTGAAGGTCACCCTGAACAGCAGTATGCTGAACATGGGCGGTCGTGTGGCCGCTGCCGCACTGTTTGTGCTGGTGATGAAGATGGACATCGAAGCCCTGCCCTTCAGCTACGCGGTGGGCTGGCTGCTGATGCTACTGTACGAGCTGCCCCTGCTGGTGCGTTTTCTGCACAGCAGCGAAGTATAACGCCGGACGATTTTAATGGCCTCCGCTTTGCTCTGGCCATAAATCAAGGAATTATCGTTTTATTCAGGAACTCGGAGCGCCTGCGGGCGCTCCGAGTTTCTCTTTTCACGGGAAGGGGTCGTGGAGGGAAACGGCAGACGCAAAAAACCGCCGTCTCCGGGCGGGAGGCGGCGGCAAAAAGCTTTATGCTGTTTTTACTTGGTGCCGTAGATACGGTCGCCTGCATCGCCCAGACCGGGCACGATGTAGCCATTCTCGTTCAGGCGGTCGTCCTGTGCGCCCAGATAGATGTCCACATCGGGGTGTGCCTCGTGCAGAGCCTTGATGCCCTCCGGTGCGCCCAGCAGACCGATGAACTTGATGCGCTTTGCGCCGTGCTTCTTGATCTGGGTGATGGCGTCGATGGCGCTGCCGCCGGTAGCCAGCATGGGATCCAGCACCAGAACGTCACGCTCGGCGATATCCTGCGGCAGCTTGCAGAAGTACTCCACGGGCTGCAGGGTCTTTTCGTCGCGGTACAGGCCGATGAAGCCGACCTTGGCAGCGGGCAGCAGGGTCAGCATACCGTCCAGCATACCCATGCCGGCGCGCAGGATGGGCACCAGAGCCAGTTTGCGGCCTGCCAGCACCTTGGTCTTTGCCATGGTGATGGGGGTCTCGATCTCCACCTCTTCCAGCGGCAGATCGCGGGTAGCCTCGTAGCACAGCAGCGTTGCGACCTCACCAACGAGGTCACGGAACTCCTTGGTGCCGGTCTGTTTGTTGCGCAGCAGGCTGATCTTGTGCTGCAGCAGCGGATGTTCAACGATCATCGGGGTCATAAAAACACGCTCCTTAATTTATATAGAACATTCTATCGGGTACTGATCTGTGGCCTTGCCCGCCCGGTGGGCGCACAAATAGCTTTTTTCACAGAGAAGCTTGCAGTGCAAGCTTCTCTGTGAAATTACAAAAATTTCAATCAGCGGTTTTCCAGTGCGGTCAGCTTGTCGATGCGGCGCTGATGGCGGCCGCCCTCAAACTCGGTGTTCAGGAAGATGTCCACCAGCTGGCAGGCAAGGCCTGCGCCCACTACGCGGCCGCCCATGCACAGGGCGTTGGCGTCGTTGTGGCGGCGGGTATACTCGCAGCTGAAGCTGTCGGAGCAGCAGCAGGCGCGGATGCCCTTGATCTTGTTGGCTGCCATGCTGATGCCCACACCGGTGCCGCAGAACAGCAGTGCCTTCTCGCACTGGCCGCTTACCACTGCGTCACAAGCGGGCACAGCCATATCGGGGTAGTCCACGCTGTCGGTGCTGTGGGTGCCAAAGTCGATATACTCCAGACCAAGCTCCTCCAGATGTGCCTTGACAGCCTCTTTCAGTTCAAATCCGCCGTGGTCGGCGGCAAGTGCGATGGGTTTTGCCATGGAAAAACGTCCTTTCCCTGTGAGTGGTCACAGTTCCACTTTTATTGTTTGTTTGCTGCGGCTTCGGCAGCCAGACGCTCCGCCCGCTCCCGCTCCGCCTGACTGAGACGGTGGTAGTCCGGCAGCAGCGCCTCCGGAAGCACAGTCTGCCCGGCTGCGGCCATCTGCTTTGCCACAAGTGCTACGGCAGCGGCACGGCCGCCCCGCAGCGCCGGGGGTGTTTGCAGCACACCCGGTACATTACTGTATTTATTATAGCACAGACCCGCGCCATCACCAACAAAAAACAGGGGCTTTTTGCAATTTTCTACAAAATCCGCCAGATCTGTCACCGCCCGGGCGTCATCGTCCAGCAGGCGGGTGTGGGTGGCAAGGTCAAATGCAGCACTGTATACCTGTGCGCGGCGGGCGTCCAGTGCGCAGAGCACCGTACCCTCGCCGGTGTGGGCAGCGGCCAGCGCTTCCAAGGTAGACACCGGGGCGCACAACGTCTCGCGCGGGAAGGCCAACCCCTTGACGGCGGCCAGCCCGATGCGCAGGCCGGTAAAGCTGCCCGGGCCTGCGTTGACGGCGTACAGGTCGATGTCCGCGCAGGTCAGCCCGCACAGCTTTAAGCAGGTGTCGATCATGGGCATCAGCGTTTCGCTGTGGGTCATGCCGCCGTCCAGATATACCTCGTACAGCAGACGGTCGTCCTGCAGCAGAGCCACACCGGCGGTCTTGCCCGCCGTATCCACGGCCAGAATATTCATACCGTCACCCCCTCAATGGTGATCTTGCGGGTGGTATCGTCCAGACGTTCGATGTTCACCCGGATGGGGTTTTCCAGCGCCAGCAGGTCGGCAAAGTTTTCGCTCCACTCTGCCGCCACCACAGCGCCCTGATCCAGATAATCGTAGAAGCCTGCCGCGCACAGATCGTTCTCGGTGGAGATGCGGTACAGGTCAAAGTGCGCCAGCGGGCGCGGACCCCGGTAGTAGTTCACGATGGCAAAGGTAGGGCTGGACACCGGGTCGGTGCAGCCTAGACCCTCGGCAAGACCCTCGGTAAAGGCGGTCTTGCCCGCGCCCAGACCGCCGGTAAAGGCGATCAGTGCCCCGGGAGCCAGCACAGCGGCCATCCGCTTGCCCAGCGCCACCGTCTCGGCGCGGGAATGGGTGATATATTCTGACATGAAGGTTACCTCATCGTTTCAAAAAAGGGATGGCAGACACTCTGCCATCCCTAAGTATAATATAAAACGTGCAAAAGTGCAATGGTCAGGCGGCGGCAGGGGTCTGCTGCGCCGCTGCGCCGTTCGTCAACGTGCCGGGCGCGGTGAGCCGGGCAGCGGCATCGCCCTGAATGATGGGATAGGACGCCGCCGAGTGGGGACGCCGTCCGGTGTTCTGGTTGAGATACCACACGATGTCGTTTTCGCCGTAGACCTCAAGGCCGTAATCAATGGCCTGCTGCAAGGTCTCGCCCTCAATCAGGCGGTTCACGGTCGCCCACAGCATACTGCGGGAGTACACGCTGTACACGTTGTTCACAAAGCCCGCCACGGCCTTTGCCCCGCCGGAGAGCAGCCCGTCCGAAAGGGCGGTGTCCACATGGCCGCTGCGTCCGTAGAACTCGCAGGTCTCCGAAAGCACGATGGTGCCGTTCAGCTTACCGCCCCGGTAGGCATTGCCGAAAAAGTCCCCGGTGACGGCGTAGCAGCCGTTCACCTTGATGACCCGGTGGCTAAGCAGCTCCAAGCCGTAGCGCAGGTCGTTCCAGAAATCAGATTTTTCCAGCAGCAGGATGATGGGCGCGGTGGCCTGTTTTTTCCACAGCCAGCCGTACTCATAGGTATAGTACGCACCGTGGGCGCTGAGGATGGCAAGGTCGTAGTCTGCCATCCGCTTCAGGTCGGAGACGGTCACCATCATGTCCAGATGGGTGTCCAGCCCATAGCCGCTCCAGTAGTCCTTCATATAAAAATAGTAGGGGTAGCGGTTACTGTTGACTCCATTATCAAAGGCATAGTAGATGACCGCATTGCCCACCGTGCCGTTCTCGGCAGCGAGCAGGGCGGGCGCATTCTCCATCTCCGGCCCGGGCAGGGCGGCGTCCGCCTCGCTCTCGGTATCGGTGAGCAGAATACCGCCCAGTGCGCCGCAGCTGTAAGTAAAGCTTACCATGCCGTTTTTCGCATCCACATAGATGCTGTCTTTTTTCACAAGCCCCTGCGCCGCCAGTTCGTCCAGCTGCGCCAGCGCAGCCACCTGACGCTCTTCCTCCGACATTCCGGCGTAAGCGGCGCTGTCGGTCAGGGCGGTGACGGCGGCATCTGTCTGCTGCATCTCCTTTACCTCGGAAGCGGTCAGGGTCTGGGGGGTGCCGGTGGTTTCCTCCGGCGCGGCAGCCACTGCCGGGCACACTGCCGTAAAGGCCAGCGCAATGGCACACACCGCGCTGAGTAGACGGCGATAAAACGTATGTTCCATTTCTTCTTTTCCGTTCCTCTCCCCCGGCACACCGCCGGGGCTGTTGTGCGCAAGGCTGCGCCCACAGGTTCATTGTAGGATGCAACCGGGGCTTTGTCAAGCATCCCGGCAATGTTTTACCATTCCGTCACACCCGGCGCATTGCATTGGCGCAAAGGTTTGTGTATAATAGCAGTATGCTGGGTTTTTATCGCCTGTACACAGGCACGCCCCGGCAGACTGTTCTGACGAAAGGCGGTGCTTTCTTTGGATAGCATTCGACAATATTTTAAGCGCACCGATAAGATGTATCTGCTGCTGTGCATTTTCAGCAGCGTGATGGCGGTGCTGGCGCTGTCCTCGTGGGCAGCCAAGCAGGGCAACGGCTTTGCCACCGATGAGGTGACCGGAGCTATCATCGGCATTGGCGACTACCGCCGCGCAATGGTGCAGGCGGGCGCTGCCGCCATTGGCATCGTGATCGCGCTGCTGCTCTCCTGCGTGGACTACCGCAGCCTTGTAAAGGTGTGGCCGGTGCACGTTGTGCTGACGTGGGGTCTGGTGCTGCCCACGCTGGTCATCCGCAACGTGTCCATCGGCCCGCTGACCATCGGCTACAACGCCGGTGATACCGACAACTACTCTTGGTATAAACTGGGCGGCTTTACCTTTCAGCCCACAGAGCTGGCAAAGATCAGCTTTATCCTGACCTTTGCCATGCACCTGAACAACGTGCGCAGCCGCATCAATGAACCAAAGGAGCTGGCAAAGCTGCTGCTGCATCTGCTGGTGCCCATTGCCATCATCCATGTGCAGGGCGACGACGGCACGGCCATTATCTACGGCATCATCGGCTGCTGCATGATGTTTGCGGCGGGGCTGAGCTGGAAGTATATCTTTGCAGCCTTTGCGGCGGCGGGCGCTGCCGTGGCGGTGGCCTTTGCCTTTTTCAGCGATAAGATCGGCAAAGGATACCAGTGGTACCGCATTCTGGCGGTGCTGGACCCGGAAAATACCACCGGCTGGGCCCCCAGCGAGACGGTATGGAAGAACATCATCTACCAGCAGCAGCGCGGCGAGATCGCACTGGGCTCCGGCGGCATCTTTGGCAATGGCTTATTCGGAGGCAGGTATTACAGCGTGCCCAACGCCCACAATGACTTCATCCTCAGCTGGATCGGCAACGTGGCGGGCTTTGTGGGTTGCTGTGTGGTGCTGGGCGTTCTGCTGGCGCTGGTGATCAAGACCTTTGCCACCGGTGCCCGCAGCGAGGATCTGCTGGGCAGCTACATCTGCGCCGGTATCGGAGGTGCCCTGATGGCGCAGATCGCGGTGAACGTGGGCATGAATCTGCGGGTGCTGCCGGTCATCGGTGTCACCCTGCCCTTCTACTCCGCAGGCGGCAGCTCGGTGCTTATGCTGTATATTTGTGTTGGTTTAGTACTGTCTGTATACTCTCACAACACTAAAAGCCTGTTCAGTTAAAGAATGTTCTATAAGCAAGGACGTGCAGCCCGCGGGCTGCACGTCCTTGCTTTTTAGGTGATTTTAAAACAAACGCCATATTTGAAAAACAAAGATTCCTTAAATCATGCCCAGAGCAAAGCGGAGGGCATTCAAGAGCGTCCCAGCTTTTTCAGCTCCACTACCGGCCAGCCAAGGGCGCGGATGGCGCTTTCATCGTGGGTAGCCAGCAGCACCGGCTTGCCCGCGCAGCGCTGCCGCAGCAGCGCCGCCGCCCGCTGCAAGGTGTCCGGGTCCATGCCGGTAAAGGGCTCGTCCAATAGCAGGGTGTCGCTGGGTGCCCACAGCGCCCGCAGCAGCGCCACCCGCCGCTTTTGCCCGCCGGAAAGCCTGCGGGCGGGCAGCTGCAAGGCGGCAGTATCCATTCCAAGCTGTTGAAAATCGCTTGTAATTTGCTCTTTGTACTGGTTTTCCGCCCCCGGAAGCACCAAGGTGACGTTCTGCACCGCATTCAGCTGAGGACAAAGGCGGTCTTCCTGAAAGACCGCCGCCACCCGACCTACACCCTCCACGCTGCCGGTGGTGGGGCGTTCCAGCCCCATCAGGATGCGCAGCAGGGTGGTCTTGCCCCAGCCGCTTGGTGCCCACAGCACCAAGGGGGCATCCACCTCCATGCACAGGTCGGTAAAGAGCGGTGCCGCTCCGAACTGCTTTGTCAGGTGTTGAAGCTTCAGCATTTTGCCCCCTCCTCTCCCAGCACTGCGCCAACGGCCTTATCCAGTGCAAACAGGAACAGCTTTTCAAAGCCTGCGCTCAGCAGAATGATGACAAAGGTCCATGCAAACAACTCTCCGGTGGAAAGGGTGATTTTGGCGCGGTACAGCGCATCGCCGATGCTGCCGTTGGGCAGGCCGATGACCTCGGCCGCCACACCGCTTTTCCAGCAGATGCCCAACGCCACGCTGCACCCCTGCCGGAAGGCCGGCAGCACCGCAGGCAGCCAGACCGCCCGCAGGCGGCGGCCTGCAGGCAGACGGAACACCGCTGCCATTTCCAGCAGCTGCACGTCTGCCCCGGCAATGCCGGTGCGCACCGCGCCGTACAGCACCGGCAACACCATCAGAAAGCTGATAAGCACCGAAAGGGCGCTGCCCCGCACCCAGACCAGTGCCAGAATGATAAAGCTTGCCACCGGCGTAGCCTTGACCAGCTGCATCACCGGAGCCAGCAGCGCGTCGGCGGCGCTCCACCGGGCGGCGCACACCGCCAGCACCACGCTGAACACTGCGCCCAGCACAAAACCCAGCAAAATGCGCCCGGAACTGAAGCCCACCCGCTGCCAGAAATCCGCCCTTGGCAACAGCTGTACCAAGGTGCGCAGCGCCTGCACCGGCGATACCAAAAACACCTCCTGCCCGATGGCCATAGCTGCGGCCTGCCAGACCGCCAGCCAGAACGCCACCGCCAGCAGACGGCGGAAAAACTGCTTGTTCTGCTTCATAAACTGCCCTCTTCCCCTGCCTATTATAAGGTATAGTATACCATACCGCCCCGCAAAGGGGAATGACCTGTGCACCATCTGCGGCGGGTCGGCTCACGCTGTATATACTTTTATTCAATCATCGTATGCTTGACATGAATTTACATCCAGTGTAAACTGGATACAATATGCGGTGCAACTTTGGCACCGGCGCAGGAAAGAGGGGACAGTATTGACGCAAGCGCTCAAGGGCCGCAAGCTGTTGCTTGTCGGTTTTACGTTATTTTCCATGTTTTTCGGGGCAGGCAACCTGATCTTCCCGCCCGATTTAGGCGCAAAGGCAGGGGCAAACCTCTGGCCCGCCTTTCTGGGGCTTGCTATCAGCGCCGTGGGTCTGCCGGTTGCGGGGGTCATCGCGGTGGCGCGGGCTGACGGTCTGGACAAGTTGGCCGGGCGGGTGCATCCGGTGTTCGCGCAGGTGTTCATGATTTTGATCTATCTGTCCATCGGGCCGTGTCTGGCCATTCCGCGCACCGCAAGCACCTCCTTTGCCATGCTCACCCCGCTGCTGGGCAGCAGCGCCGGGCTTCAACTGGGGTACTCCGCGCTGTTCTTCGGCGTGGCCTTTCTGGTGGCGTTGCGCCCGGACAGGCTCACCCGCTGGCTGGGCAGACTGCTCTGCCCCTGCCTGCTGGTTCTGATTCTGATCCTGTTCGGCGGCTGTCTGCTGCACCCGCTAGCGGCGCAGTACGCTGCGCCCACCGAGACGTATCGTTTCGCAGTCGTATTACAGGGCGTATTGTACGGCTACCAGACCATGGACGCCCTTGCAGCGCTGAACTTTGGTGCGGTCATTGCCATGAACATCCGGGCGCAGGGTGTTGCCCGGGAGCAGGACGTGCAGCGCAGTGCCATCCGTGCCGGGTTTATAGCGGGCGGGCTGCTGCTGGCGGTCTATGCCATGCTGGGACACGCCGGAGCACTGACCGGTGCCGCCGCGCCCGGCCTTGCCACCGGTGCCGAGGTACTGACCGTGCTGGCCGAGCGGATGTTCGGCAAAGCGGGACTGGTGCTTCTTGCCGCCATCTTTATGCTGGCCTGCTTCAACACCTGTGTAGGGCTGATCGCTTGTGTGGGGGAGTATTTCCACACCCTGCTTCCCCGCATCCCCTACCCTGCTCTTGCCGCCTTTTTTGCCGCTGCCAGTATGCTGATCGCAAATCTGGGGCTGGCAGATATCCTACGGTTATCCGTCCCGGTGCTCAACGCCCTGTACCCGGTAGCCATTGTGCTGATTACGCTTTCCTCCGTGCCCGGGTTGGAACAGCGCCGCCGGGTCTATCCGCTGTGCATCGGCTGCACTGCCGTGCAGAGCATTGCCGCCGCGCTGCCGCTTGGCCCGCTTTCTGCTCTTGCCAACGCCCTGCCGCTGGCGGCGTTGGGCTTTGGCTGGGTGCTCCCGGCGGTCATCGGGCTGCTGGCAGGCATCTTTTTAAGCTGCACTGAAGAATAAAGGAGATATTACTATGATCCAGCCTATCATGCACGACCCGCTGTTTCTGGCGCAGAAGTCCGCCCCTGCCACCCCGGAGGATGCCCCTGTCGCGCGGGACTTACTGGAGACCCTGACCGCCCACGCCGATGGCTGTGTAGGCATGGCTGCCAACATGATCGGCGTGCTCAAGCGCATCATTGCAGTGGAAGCTGAGGACGGGTATCTGGTGCTGTTCAACCCGGTCATCCTGAAAAAATCCGGCCAGTACGAAGCCGAGGAGGGCTGTCTTTCGCTGGAAGGCGTGCGAAAAACAAAGCGCTGGCAGAGCATCAAGGTGCAGTATCAGACTATGGACGGCAAACCCCGCATCAAGACCTTTACCGGCTGGACGGCGCAGATCATCCAGCACGAGATCGACCATTGCGATGGGATCTTGATTTAAGTTTTTTTACCACGCACAAAGCCCCCGAGGGTGTGTCCCCCGGGGGCTTTGCTATGCTGTAACAGAGAAATGAAGGTGTTATTGTTCGGTCTCTTAAAACCTCTTGCGGTTCCCTGCATCCGCTTCGACCCTTGGGCGGGTCTCGCGTCTTGCAGACCGCTGCGCCAAAAATTCCTCCCTGTTTCGGCCGCAGGCCGCGGTCGGAATTTTAGCCTTTAACACCGCCCAGAGCAACGCCGCGGACGATGAACTTGGACAGCAGCAGGTAGACGACGATGACCGGCAGAATGGCGATGGCCACCATCATGTACACTTTGCCCATATCGAACTTCAGGAAGTCCGCGCTGCGCAGTTGGGCGATCAGGATGGGCAGGGTCTTTTTGTCGGCAGTGTCCAACACCAGAGCCGGAATGAAGTAGTTGTTCCAGCTGGCCACGAAGGAGAAGATGGCCTGTACAGCCAGAGCCGGCTTCATGATGGGCAGCACGATCTTATTAAAGGTATAGAACTCGCCTGCACCGTCAATGCGGGCGGCCTCCACGATCTCCATGGGAAGGGAAGCGTCCAGATACTGCTTCATGAAGAAGAACACGGTAGGTGCTGCAATGCTGGGAACGATCAGCGGGATGAAGCTGTTTTTCAGCCCCATCTTGGAGATCAGCTGCAGAAAGCCCAGTGCGGACACCTGTGTGGGCATGGTCATGATGAGCAGGATCAGGGCAAAGGCGGCCTTTTTGAACTTGAAGTTATAGGCGTAGATGCCGTAGGCCGTCAGTGCCGAGAAGTAGACGCTGAGCGCTGCCGAGCAGGCAGACACCAGCAGGCTGTTACGGATGCCGCTTATCACAGGGATGTTGGCGTCCGTAAGCACGTTGCGGAAGTTTGTGATGATGGACTTGCCCGGTATCAGCGAGAAGCCCTTCTGGATCTCGAAGTGGGTGCGGGTGGAGTTGATGATCAGCACATAGAAGAAGAACAGGCACAGAAAGCTGATCAGCACCAGCACCAGATAGCACCACGCACGGCGGGCGGTCAAGATCGCCTTTTCGGACTGGTTTTTAGGCGTATGTGCCATACTTATTTCCCTCCTTTGGCAGCAGCCTTTTTGGCTGCCTTCAGTTCCTTGCGCTGAGCCTTGGTCAGGCCGTCATCTTCCTTGGTCAGCGAGAAGTACACGACGACGCACAGCACTGCACACACAAGGAACAGCACCACAGATACTGCACCGGCCATGCCATAGTTCTTGCTGAACAGGTGGTTGTTCAGGTACATGATCATGGTGGTGGAGGTACGGTCGGGGCCGCCCTTGCCGTTGGTCAAAATCTGCGGCACATCGAACATCTGCAAGCCGCCGATCATGGAGGTGATCATCACATAGACCAGAATGGGGCGGATCAGGGGCAGGGTGATCTTCCAGAACATCTGGTTCGGGGTGCAGCCGTCCAGTTCCGCAGCCTCGTACAGGGTGGGATCCACGCCCATAATGGCTGCCATCAGCATGATGGTGGTGTTGCCGAACCACATCAGGAAGTTCATCAGGCCCACAAGGCCACGGTTGCCCCACACGGTATTCAAAAAGCTGATGGGGGTCTTGATCCAGCCCATGCTCAGCAGCACTGCGTTCACCGGGCCGTTATCCGAGAACAGGGCGAAGAACAGCATTGCGAAGGCCGAGGCCATGATCAGGTTGGGCATGTAGATGACCGTCTTGAAGAAGGTCTGTCCCTTCAGCTTCAGTCGCAGGTCGGTAAACCATGCCGCCAGCAGCAGCGAGACGATGATCTGCGGGACGAAACCGATGATCCAGAGGATCAGCGTGTTGCTGAAATACTTGGGCAGATCGGTCGCGAACAGGGTGATGTAGTTTTTCAGACCCACAAAGTTGGGGCCGATGATCTTCAGACCGCTGCGGTAATACTCAAAAAAGCTGTAATAGATGGTGGATGCCAGAGGGATCAGCTGGAATACCGCGAAGATGATAAAGAACGGTGCAATGAAGATATAGCCCCATTTCGCGTAGCTGATCGACCCTTTCTTCTTTGTTTTTTCTCCCATGAGATCTCCCTCCTGCCGGGTCACAGCAAAACCAAAGGGGCGGGCGAGATACGCCGCCCGCCCCTTTGCTTCAATTTTCAGTTCGGAGTAAAACCGCTTATGCGGGCCATACCACGTCGGTCAGCTCGGGGTACTTCTCCTTGATGGCGGTCTCGAAGTTTGCCTTGGCGGCATCCTCCTGCACGTTGCCGGTGAAGTAATCCTTGAAAGCGTTCTGGAAGCTCTCGTTCAGGCCCTGATCGTACGGGCCGGCGTTGGACATATCGATCTTGGTTGCAGCCTCTGCAAACAGAGCGATGTGGTTCTGGCCGCCGAGGAAGTCGGACTTGTAATCGCTGTTGGCGATCTCGTTCATGGCCTTCTCGTTGTTGGTGTAATCCTGCGTATCCATGGTGATCTGCTTCATGATGGCTTCATCGCAGGTCAGCTTCAGCATAACGTCCTTGATGGTTTCAAGGTTGTCGCTGCCGGCCGCCAAAAATGGGTATCGAATGCGTAAAAGAAGCACAAAAGCTCCCCATCCGGCGGCGATTGTGACGAATCCCGAAACGGCGCAGACTATGTAATTACAATTTATATATGTTTTATCATCCATTCTTGCCAGAAGAAACGGCATAGTATGGTCACAAAAGTCTTGCGCTACTGCGTCTGCCATAACAAACGCAGCTAAGAGAGGTAAGAGGCGTGAAAAAGAACCAATATCGTATGTAAATCGAAATAAATAAACAATATCAAGCGTATCATAATTCGCGCGAATATCTGGCATAACCACAAGGAAATTCATAAATACCATGCAAAAAACAGAAATGATCAGCCTAATCGAAAGCATTTTCATCTTTAGAAGATTAAAAAAATATGTTCTTTTCATCCCGAAATCACTTCTCCTGTATAAGCATCCACATAAACTCTGGTTATAAACAGATGTTCATCAATGTTTCGCGCTTGTATTTCATCAGGCGAAGCCCCTTCATCTGTCGAACTGAAAATCCACATCGGGCTTAAAACGATTTCTTTTTTCCGTTCCATTGCAACCAGCTTTAATTCAGCTCGAACAAAACAAAGTTTCTTTTCCGAAATGCTCTGAGTATAGTAGTTCGTCAACGCTTGAACCGCCGTTTTATAATCAATGACCGGTTGATTCGCTTCTTTTGAAACCACCGCATACATACCCGTAATTTCCATTCCAATCACGCCAGACGAATCAACCATCGCAACAATACGCGCTGGAAATCGTGTTTTATCGGTTGCGCTTCTGCAAAAAGTCGCGTCAACCGGATAACCGTTGAGTGATTGCTCTGCAACGACTACATAACATTCATCTCTTTTGCTCCATGTGCGAGAATATTTCTTCTGGCGTGTTTTCGGCTCCGATTGCCAAAACAGGCTTTTTTCTATCAGTTTTTGCGCATCATTGAGCGAAGATTGATCCATCGCTATGATACGACTGTTTGCAGTCGATATTCCAACGGAGGACAAAACGCTGTCGATCTGTGCCAGAGCGTCTTCCGAACTGCAAAAATCCAACTCGGATTCATGGACAAAATAGTTTGACATATCGTTGATTTCATCATCAATAGGCAAGAAATATGAATATTTGTCATAATCATTCGCCTCATAATAAATCGCTTCCGCCGCGGAAACCGTCAGTTTATCTCCGCGATCCGAAACATACATCGGTATAGGGCTTTCTTCCCGATGAGTGCAGGAAAACAGGGAACACAGGCTTTGCTCCGGAATGGACATATATTTCACCGTAAAAGAGGGCATCTCATCAAAAGCCGATATCGGGCGGTTCATCAATTCAATCTTGATATGATCGGTTATGCTTAAATTGTCGTATTGATCTTCATCCGTACAGCTTTCAAATATGTCGTTTTTTTCATTACCACTGGAACTGGAAGTATATTGTTCATCGCTAAGAACAGAAGATATATTATTTTCTTCAATCGATGTTTGTGATTCGTTGCAATCCAGCGTTTTATAATAAATAGAAGCCGAAGTAACGCAACTCAAAACGATAAGCAAAAACGCAACCAGTTTCTTCTTTCTCTTTTTAGCTCTGCTCATATCGGACGCTCCCTTTCATTTGACAGTCACCGCATGTATTTATTGCCATAATAGATATGCCACGAGAGGCATATACTTCTCGTGGCATATTGAAACATGTTTTACGGATTCCAACGTCCACTGCAAGTGATTTCTTTATCCGCTTGGCCACGAAGATTATATGGTCGCATCTTTCGGTGTTTTTATCTCCGTTTTTCATTTTATTTGTTTTACGCTCTTCGCAACTTTAAGAATTTGTTCCTCGTTGTCTCCGTCCATCATAACCGAAAGAATCCTATTGTTTTCGCTCCATATAATAGAAGATGTTTTTTCTTTAATCGAGACGATTGCGTCCCTTCCATAAATTTCCGTATGGTATACCCGCGCATTTTCGGTATCCACATTCATTTCGTTGTTTTCAGACATTTCTTCAAAAATCAAGCGAACGTCCAGGTTATTCCGGTCGCGCATATACGCCGCAAATTCGCGGCCAAACGAATTCTCAACGCTTTCAACCTCAAATTCAGTCGGGATATAGGATGGATAGTACATTCCTTCCCATCCGTTAGGAACGTCAAAGGTTTTTTGCTCATTTTCTTGCAGCTTTACAGCCGTATATTGCCCATGATCCTTCTTGAACATCGAAAACACGCGCACCCGAAAGGGCGCGCTCGCCGCAAATGCAGTCGTAAGCCCGATGCATAAAATTCCAAGTGCCGCCATTATCCCAGTGTACTTTTTCATTGTATTCTCATCTCCATTTCAAAAATGAGGTAAATCTTCATCAAAACGAATTTCGCTCAGCTCTGCATTTTTCGCATATATTTTCAAAAATCGTTGAGCCTGCTCATAAACCTGTGTATGACTCGATATCACATAGCACCTCATTTCAGGCTGTGAAAGTCTAAAAACATGTTCTCCGAACCTGAGAGCGATAACCGAATTCGGAATTTCTCTTTCCTCACTTTTAGTTGTCTCTAAAATAACCTCTTTGAATAAAGCCGTTTCTTTATCTGCACTTATATACTCAGAAATTCTACTCCACAATTCGCTTCCGTCTTTCTGTAAAAACAACGGTGAATTAGGAAACCTGCTTGAGTTTTCCAGCACATACAGATTGGTTCCATGTTCGTCATTATAATCTGACACTTTATCAGCTATTTCAAGAAGTATATCCCAGCTCAACTCTTTTTCGGGGACAGATAATCCCATTTTCTTCCATAGCTCCAGATGCTGCACCTTAAATTCCGTCCTGTAATTTTTGATTGCACACCCGTACACATCATTTCCAAACTTTACGGTGCTGAGCATATCATCAATCTCTATCGGAAGTATGTCTCCATTTTCCG
>ERZ773138.1499-NODE-1499-length-21438-cov-3.808633_pt1 | contig 21438 bp, 24 predicted proteins | sample MGYA00511114_ERZ773138 | MGnify/ENA primary metagenome ERZ773138 (study PRJEB29015, sample SAMEA2737805) | human gut metagenome | biome: human gut; feature: human-associated habitat; material: faeces | place: China | collected 2012 ...
AACATGCCACTTTGTACTAATTCTTTACTATTCTCATAAATATTTGATGACATCCACTCTTCATCAGCTGTTAAATGCCCAGGACACAAGCTCCAATTGTATTCAGTCTTTGGCATTGTTTCTTCAATTAAATCATAAACTTCGCCACCAAGCATTCCACAATGAACTTTTTCTAGCCATACTGCTACGGATGAGAAATATGGTTTTACTAATACATCTAAATAATCTTGAACAGTTTCATCCAATTCATTACTGTCATGAACTGCATAACCAGCTCTAGATGAGAATCCACCTTTATATCCAATCGATAAACTGATTGGATCTTTTAATTTCACTGTGTTCGTTGTTGGATAAATATTTGCCTTGATAAATCTAGGTCCAGATGCCGCAATTGTAACTACACTATTTCTTTGTCCATATGCATTTAAGATGTTTCCCAATTCCATTTCAGAAACACCTACATCCAAGTGATTCATAGCCTTCAAAATACAGTCACTCGCAAGGGCAGCTCCAAATTCATAGTGAACAATTTCATTTACATTGTTTGTGCAACGAGCACCATCTTCTCCAATAAATAATCTTGTTGCATTAAATACATTACTTCCAACAAGTTCTTTAATTGTATCTACAACATAATATGGAACATCGAATAATTGAGCATTATCCTCATACTTACTAGTGAAGTTTTTCCATCCAACAATGCCTACATTATCGCCGTTTTTAAATTCACAACGTCTTAAGATATCTTTGATTCCTTCTTTAACATCCATAGGTTGATTAGGTAATGAAAAGTGTGGGCAGTGAATAGATGTATTCTTAATTCTCGCTTTTGAAGCTTTATTTAAATTTTCATTTCCTAGAACCATATAATGATTTCCATTTGAATTCAAAACTAATAATGCTTCTTCAAATCTAGGTAAGAATCCTGTCAAGTACTCAAAATTATTACCGTGTTCTAAATCTGCATAAATCACTAATGAATCAAAGTTTTCACGATTCATTCTATCTAGCACTTTATTTAATCGTTCCTGCATTGTTTCATCAGTTAACTGCACTGGAACATTTGTGCAATCGCACTCAGGTAATTTTACATTTTCATATTTTACTTCCATAAATCTAATCTCCTTAACTAAACAAATATCTATAAGAATACACTTATAGATATTTTGTTATTATTTATACGTACCAGCTGCTTGTTTTAAAGCGTGTGTTGCTTCTTCTACTTTTGGACCATATACAACCTGAATATTATTTTCATTAATTCGAATAATACCTAATGATCCAGTTGTTTTTAATGCAGCTTCATCAACTACTGAAGTATCATTTAAAATTAGTCTTAATCTTGAAATACAGTTATCAATGTCGCGAATGTTTTCTTTACCACCAATAGCTTTTAAAATTGTTGTTCCCAATTCACTAGCTTCAACTTGTCCTACATCATCACCACTATCTTCTACATCACGTCCAGGAGTTTTTAAGTTCTTCTTTTCGATTACATATTTGAATACAAAGAAGTAAGCGAAGAAGTAAACAATTCCTAGGATTACACAGAAGTACCATTTAGTATATGTACCTTGTAGGATACCGAAGATAAACAAGTCTACGAAACCACCACCAGCGTTACCAACACCGACTTGTAATAAAGACATAATCAAGAAAGACATACCAGCCATAAATGCGTGGAATACCCATAAGATTGGTGAAATAAAGATGAATGAGAATTCGATTGGTTCAGTGATTCCAGTTGCAAAAGAAGTTAATGCAGAAGCTAATAACATACCTCTAACTTTAGGTTGTTCTTTTGCGTAAGCTGTCTTATACATTGCGTAACAAGCACCTGGTAAACCAAACATCATGAATGGGTGAGTTCCTTGAGTTAAGAAACGAGTTGCTTGATGGAAAACGTTCATATCCATATTTTTTGCGACTAATTCTGCTTGGAAAATATTTAATGCACCAGATACTACTGTACCATCGATCATTGCAGTTCCACCAACTGGAGTGAAACGAATCAATTGGTTCAATACGTGGTGTAATCCAGTAGGAATCAATAAACGTTCTGCAAATCCATACAAGAATAATCCAAATGGACCAGATTTACTAATAATAGTTCCCAAGCCATCAATAAGCATACTGAAGAATGGCCATACAAAGTATGAAACAATTGCTACAAATGGTACTGTTAAGATAATCATAATTGGCACGAAACGGTTACCAGCAAAGAAACTAAATGCTACAGGTAATTTTTGTGTATGGAATTTATTGTGAATAAATGCTGTCCATAAACCAGCAACGATACCACCAAAGATACCCATACGATAAGTGAAAATTCCTAATTGTGTGTCATAAGCCGCATTTATTTGATATGCCTCTAATGTAGTTGAGCCATGGCTTGTTAAATAATCAATAGCTGTGTTTTCAGCTGTAATTCCATTTAATCCTAACATGTAGTTAAGCATTACGTGAAATAAAACGAAACAGATAACAACTGCAAATCCAGCAATTTCTTTATCTTCTTTTACCATACCAGTGGCAACAGAAATAGCAAATAAAATTGGTAATAATCCAAATACCTTTCCAACTAATGCAGATACTGCACCTACAACAACTTGAACACCTGCTGCACTCGCAAATGCTTCTCCAACTAAACTAGCATTGGTTAAAATAGTAGTGATACCTAACAACAAACCAGCTGCTACAATTATAGATAACGGTCCCATCATGGACTTACCTAGCTTTTGTATAAAAGTTCTCATGTAATCTTCTCTCCTTTACAATTCCAAAATGTGTAATGATCACTTGCAAGCTCTTACATTTCATATGCTACATTAAAATAAATTTCAATTCAATAAATCAAAGGTCTTTAAAATTGTTTATCAAAGTCTGTTTTTCCATCCATTTCTTGAATTTTCATCCAACGATATAAATACGTAAGAACATGCATTTAAAGAAAAAAATTAAGGTTTATTTTTTATAAAAGTTGACATATGATAGATATATGAAGTAAAGGACTTAGATATATATGACACTTGAAGAATTAGTAAATCAACATCATACTCAATTAAATGAAAACGATTTATATATATTAAATTTTATTTTCCAAAATATGGAATTATGTCAAGGAAAAACAGTATCCGAAATAGCACAGTTATCAAATGCGAGTGCATCCAGTATTATTCGAATTGTTCAAAAATTAGGATTCAAAGGCTATAGCGAATTCAGATATTTTTTAAGAAACGAACTCGATCGAAAGGATCGTGCAAGCGTTATTAACACGAATAAGATTGGTTCTTCTGTTGTGTTAGAAGATGTGACATCTACAATTCGTTTATTTGAACAAAATAAATTTATTGAAGATATTTATAAACTAATGGCAACTTCAAATCGAATCTATGCTTATGCAACTGGATATGGACAATCCTTGATGTTAAAAGAATTCTCTAGATGCTTAATCAATGTTGGAATTCACTTGATTATTATTCCTGGACAGATTGAACTTAATTTAATTTCAAACACATTAAAGCCGAACGATTTATTATTTATCGTTTCTCTGTCTGGTAATGTTTCAAAGCTTAAAACAGATATACAAACCGTTCAATTAAAAGGAACTCCAATTATATCGATTACACTATTTTCACAGAATGAATTATCTCACATGGCTAAATACTCTTTATACTACCAAGTATCAAATATTAACCAAGAAACAAGATTGAATAATTCTTCATTCTGTACATTAATGCTTATATTTACACTATTGTATGAGGGTTATATTAACTATAAGAAGAATGCAAAGTAGACATTCTTCTTTTAATTTGCAAAAAAAAAGCAATTTAAAGAATTTTCTCTAAATTGCTTATGTGTTTATTTATTTTGTGGATAAATCTTTAACTAATTCAAGTAATACGTTAGCACCTTTTTCAATGTCTGTATACTCCGTCCATTCTTCTGGACAGTGAGATACTCCACCATTTCTACTAGGTACATAAATCATGTTTGTATCTACAAAATCAGCCATAATCATAGAATCATGTCCTGTTCCTTGGTTCATTTGTTTATGACTATAGCCTAGTTCATCACAAATTTTTTCCATTTTTTCAACATTCTCATAATTCATAATACTAGGACCTGTTGGGTTTGGATAATTGACTCTTCGAATTTCTTCTAACTCGGTTTGAATACCATATCTTTCTGTTACTTCATTTAATAAATCTGTAATAATCTTATTGAAATCATTATTATCAACTACTTCTTTCGTGAAAGTACGAATTTCAATTTTACCCTCAACATATTCTGGTACGAACTGATTTGAGTTAGGAACAATATTCAATTGTCCAACCATTCCTGTAGCATCATCACCGAATGTACGCATTACCGCATTGAATTTTTCAATGAAATAAGCAGCTCCTACTAGAGCATCTTTTCTTTTACTCATTAATTCTGTTGAATCTGCAGTTTTTCCATGGAATTTGATTGTATATCTTCCAATACCAGCAAGATATTTAATTAATCCAACTTCAATATTTTCACGATCCAAAACAGGACCTTGTTCAACGTGTAATTCTAAGAAGTTTTTAATTGTTTTTGGATCTCTTTTTGCCTTTTCCAAATCTGGTTCAACACCATACGCTCTTAAAGCCTCTAATTTAGTTTGTCCAAAACGGTTTTTACGAGTCTCTAGCTCATGATAAGTAAGAGTTCCCATCATAGCTCTTGAGTTTGTAACACCAGTACTTGGTCCAAAAGTAAATCCTTCTTCAGCATTCATTAAAATCAATTCAAGAGGATAATCATTTTCAAAATTATTTTCGTGTAATACACGCATAACTTCTAATGCCGAAACGGATCCGGCAACTCCATCGAATGCGCCTGCATGATAAACTGTGTCATAATGAGATCCTAACATAACACATGGCGCATCTTTTAATTTACCTTCACGACGTCCAAATAATGTTGACATGCCATCTTCATAAACAGTCAATCCAATTTTTTCCATTTCAGATATTAAATATTCCTTAGCCATTTTATCTTCTTTTGTGTACGAAGATCTAGTTACACCACAACCAGGAGTTTCATTAAATGTGGCTAACGTTTCAATATCATTTTGAATTCTTTTTACATCTACTTTCATATCTAATACTCCTTTAATCTAATACTCCTTTAAGCAACCAAATCATATCATTGAAAAATTAAAGCAACAATGCATCTAAATCATTATGGTTGTATATTCAAATTCTGAATATTTATTTAAAAAAAGTAGGAAAAATTACAAAGAATCTCCTACTCTTTTTGATTTTATCTATTTATTAAACTCAATAATATTATCTTGGCCAGTTGTTACATTACTGTGAGATTTAATAATTGAAAATTTCTCTTTATTAGGGAATATAATCATACAAGTTGGATCTTTCCCTTCACTCTTCAACACATCAAAATCAACCTCTACTAAAGCATCTCCTGCTTTAACAACATCCCCTTGTTTTACTAAAGGTTTAAAGCCTTTTCCATTTAATTCAACTGTATCAATACCAATATGAATAATCATTTCAATACCGTTCTTTGACTTAATACCGAAGGCATGTGAAGTAGGAAATACCGTTACAACTTCTCCATCCATTGGCGCAACAACAACTTTTGATGTTGGAACCACCGCAAATCCTGGACCCATCATTTCTTGTGAAAACACAGGATCATTCACTTCACCAATTGGTAAAATTTTTCCGTCTACCGGACATAAGAACACTTCTTTTTTCTTTAAAAAGCCAAACATATTTATTCCTCCGTTTTTACTAATTATAGTATGGATTCTTTCGATTTATCATTCATTTTATGAATATCTATTCTTTAATTTTATTATCCTATAAAATCATAAGTCTTATCTTTATTATTGTTACTATCTTTTAAAAATTCTAATTGCAATGGGCAGAATTCAAAAAATGGTTGAATTTCAGTAAATTTGGAATTACTAAATTCAACCTCGTGGTATTTACTATTTCTTAATAGGGTTTAGTTTTACAATTGAGCTTATAGTGATTACACATGAAATAATCTTTGGATTTTCGTGATTAAAGATTATTTATTGTTTTACAACCAATGCTTTATCATGAGCTAGTAAGAACGGTCTTAAATAAGCGACAGTAGAGCACATAGGCATAACATCTTCTGATAGATTGATACCTAAAGTATTAATTATATAAGTTCTTCTTTCAGTCATTCTATTATACATACCTGGATATTCTTTTTTGATTTGATTACGTAAATTTTCATCAGCTAAAAGAATTGTACTTTCAGCAGAAGAACCAGTATAACCAGAAACTGATGGAATAATATCGATTTGTAATAGCATTCCAGATTGTAATACTTCAGTTGAGTTTTCATAAATAGGAGAAGACATCCATTCTTCTTCAGCAGTTAAATGACCAGGACATAATGACCAACCATATTTTTCTTTTGGTAATTCACTTTCAATTAAATCAAATATTTCATGACCTTGTAACCCACATTTGATGTTTTCAAGCCAGGCAACATAAGCATTAAAATATGGAATAGTAACTCTTTCTAAATAATCTTTTTGATCAACGGGAAGTTGTGTTTCATTTTCGACAGCAAATCCGCATCTTGAACTTAAGCCACCACGGTATCCTACCGTTAAAGAAATAGGATCACCTAATTTAACAGTATTATCACGTGGAAACATATTTGCTTTAATAAATCTAGGACCACTAGAAGCTATTGTAACAATAGAAGTATGTTGTCCATTTCTAACAAGTTTATCACCTAGTTCTAGTTCATTTATGCCAAGATTTAAATCATTCATGGCATCTAAAATACAATCACTAGCTAATGCTGCACCATATTCATAATGAGCTATTTCATTTGGATTATTTGTACATCTGACGCCATTTTCACCAATAAATATTGAACATTCATTACTTAATAAGTATTCATCGCCAATAATATCAATAATATTTTTAACAATATAATATGGAACATCATATGTGTGTTTGTTATCCTCTAAAATAGAAGTGAAGTTTTTCCAGCCTACTAAACCAATTCTTTGTCCTTTATCTAAACCAGCAGAAATAAGTAAATCTTTAAATGATATATCTGTACGATTTGGCTGATTAGGAAGTGAAAATAAAGACACATGTATAGTTTTACTGATTTTTACTCTAGATTTTCCAGCTTTACCTAAATTTTCATTACCTAGAACAATATTTATTTCACCGCTTTTATCTATAATTAATAATGCTTCCTCAAAACGAGTAAAAAATCCAACTAAATATTCAAAATTAGAACCATGCTCAACATCACCATAAATAACTAATTTATCAAGATGAAGTTTACACATTCTGGTAAGTATTTTTTGTTTTCTTTCTTCTATTGTTTCATCTGTTAAAAATACAGGACTGCCATTACAATCTTTTTTTGGTTCAGAAACTGTTGTTAAAATGATATTTTTCATTATTTCCTCCATTTCCCCGCGCCTAAAGTCGCGCGGACACAAATACTTTATTAATAAATTCTTTTTCCACGCCTTATGTGTTACCATGAAAAAGAGGTGGTACACGACAGAGCACGTGAGGGTGAGTAGGTATTCTACTCAATAGAATTAACCTGCATTATTATAAGTTGCCGTCATCATTTCAAGCACAAATAATAGGGGACGCCAAGCCCGGACACTTAAAATTGTTTAATCAACTGTTGTCGATTCGCTTTGATGACCGTCAATGCCACTTCTCCTTTTACAGAAAGGAGATTTTTTATGACTTTTAAAGTTGTTCGCTTTATTTGTGGCGGTATGGATGTCCACAAAAATCTGATTGTTGCTACGATTGGAACTACAGACAGACAAACTTTGATTACTGAATATATCCAGCAGTCGTTTTCGACATTTTATTCGGACTTGATTCGTTTAAAAGAATGGTTTATATCACATGATTGTTATGATGTCTGTATGGAATCTACAGGTAAATACTGGATTCCAATTTATAACGTCCTTGAAACTGAATTGAACATTTGTCTTACTCACCCAAAATATGTTAAAGCCATTAAAGGCAAAAAGACTGATAAGCGAGATTCCAAGTGGATTTGCGACCTTTACAAGTGTGACCTTGTAAAGCATTCTTTTATCCCTAAAAAAGAAATTCGAGAAATGAGAGAAATTGCCCGTTACAGATGCAAACTTGTCTATATGCGCTCTTCCGAAAGAAACAGATATCAGAATTGTTTGACAGTCTCTAATATCAGTCTTGCTTCTGTAGTTTCTGATCCTTTTGGCAAAACTGCTACAAACATCATGAAGGAATTGATGCAATCTGAAGTAATTGAAGATAACAAGATTTTGAAACTTATTCATAAAAATTGTAAAGACAAGATCTTAGATTCATTACAGGGATACCACATCGAATCAGATCAACGTTTTAAAATGGATACAGTTATGAATCATATTGAGTATCTCGATAAACAGATTCAAGCCTGCGAAGCTGAACTTATCAAAAGAGCTTATCCTTTGCGAGACTATTTCCAACACATAACTCATATCAAAGGAATCAGTGCACTCTCAGCTATCCTGATTGTTTCTGAGATTGGTACAGATATGAATCAGTTTGAATCCGATAAGCAGCTTGTCAATTGGGCAGGTCTTTCTCCTGCAAACAATGAAAGTGCAAATAAGAAAAAATCCGTTCGCATCTCTAAAGCTGGTCAATACCTAAAACCATTGCTTGTTCAATGTGCACTTTCTTCTATTAAAGACAAGAATTCATACTTCGGAATCAAATACTGTCGAATCAAAAAACGCAGAGGCCATAAGAAGGCGATTATCGCAATAGCACGAATGATGCTTGTCTGTATATATCACATGATTCTTACGGGCGAAGAATTTAATCCATGTGATTATGAATCTTTAACAAATCCAAAGCCGAAAAAAGAACCAATAATGACAGTTGAATCTGCTTTACAATTCTTAAAAGATTCAAACTTTGATTTTTCTTCAATTCAGTTATAAACAATAATTTGAAATTGTTTTTTTAGTGATTTTGACCACCTCTTTTTAGTGCGACCTTTTTTTATCTTTTTTCTATGTTTTATTCACACTTTCTCCTCATAGATATACAAAATTTGATACTTTTCTTTAAAATTATCAAAATTTTTGGTTACAAATATAACTGACCATACAACTTATGCCTACTTGCCAGTTCATATTTGATAGTCAGTTACAATTTTTTGAGTACCCACCTGTTTCCCCTTTGCAGAAATATTGTCGCATTTACTTCTTTAAAATAGGATGTCTATAATTGGATGTTTTAACTTAGGGGAATGAAATGGGAACTCAAATAATTTTTTATTCGATTATTTTTATCGCATTTTTATAATCAGAAATGATATAATCTGCTTTTTCGCAAGGAAGCATTTTATTTTTATTTATTGCTACCACTTTATAAACTCCAGCATTCTTTGCTGCAATAATCCCTGATATAGAATCTTCGAATACTATACATTCATCTTTTTTTAAATTAAGATTTTGAATACATTTCTCATAAATTTCAGGTGAAGGTTTTCCTTTGAAACTATAGTCGTTATAAATAATATTATTCCAATCAAACCATTTATATAATTTTAAATTTTCATAATGAAACCTAATATTATCTAGTCCCGATGCTGTTGCAATAGCACATACATAATTTTTCATTTTTAAATCATCTAAAAATTCTGGCAAGCCGTCAACCAACCTATAATTTTCTTTGTCTGCCTTGCAAAAATCTCTGTATATTTTTTCTTTCTCTAGCTTTAATGTATTGATATTTTCTACATCATCACCTAAAAAATAATGTATACTCTCTTCTATATTTCTTCCATGAATGTAGTTGGAGAATTCTTCATCAGTTGGTTTTCTATGTATTAAATTTTTTAAAAATAATGTCCATGATTTTTCTAAAATTTCTTGATCAAAAATCATAGTACCATTAAAATCAAATATAATTGCTTTTATCATAATATCTTTTAAATTTAAATCAAGCACTCCATTATAAATTCTATCTATCAAATTTCAAATAGTATTTATAAGCTAAACGAATCACTTCTGCCTCTTTACCAAATCGAGGAATTCCGTGGCCAGCCAATGCAAGATCCGGTTCGTCTTTTAATTTATATAATCTTTCAAAGGATTCGCCTAATTTTTTAGAGTTATAAGACAAGTCTCCTTTCCATCCGGTTCTTGTAAATTCTCCCCATTTTCCATCTGTATAAAACATATCTCCACTAAACATAACATTTTCATCATCAATTCGAACAAAGTATAATAATGTTCCATCTGTATGTCCTGGCAAGCATAATATCTCAAATTCTAAGTCACCAATCTGTAATATTTCATCTTTATCAATCAAAATATCAGCTTTACAAGCTGGCATAACATGATTTGTACAAGGACTATATTCTCCTAAATGACCATCTTCTAGCATTTTAGCATCTTCTTTTCCCATTACAATTTTTGCACCACATTTCTGAAAATAATGTGCACATCCAGTATGATCGTCGTGGGCATGAGTTATTAATACATGTGTAATTTTGTTCTCATCAATATTCCAATATTTTAAATTTTTAACAATTACATCTAGTGCTTCTGGGCTTCCTGTATCAACTAACACATAACCATTTGAATGTTTAATAGCGTATGCATTACCTAAATATCCCCAAGGTCCTCCAGAAATCCAATAAATTCTATCATTAATTTTCATATAATCACCTATTTGCCTAAATCTTTCTTATCATCAAAACCAAAAAACCAAGTTAATACAAACGTTACAGTAAATACTAATACTATTCCAATTATAGCAAGCATAAAGTTGTTTCCACCTGCTGGATCCAAGAACTGAGGCAAACTTAAAAGAGAAACATTAATCATTTGGAATACTTTAACTTTAAAGATTCCAAAGAATAATCCGCCTACAGCGCATCCAATAAAAGAAGGGATAATTGGTCTTTTGTATTTTAATGTTAAACCATATGCACAAGGTTCAGAAATACCGGCGGTTGCAATAGAAAATGCAGCAGAACCAGCGATTTGTTTTAAATCTTTATCTTTTGTTTTCAACATAATTGCAGTTGATACAGCTAACTGTGAAAAGTTCCATGCAGTAAATCCAAGCCATAAGAATGGATCAAATCCTAAATTTGTCATATTTGATAATGCTACTGGCATAAAAACCCAATGACTTCCTGTCCAAATAAATAATGGCATCAAGAAACAAATTGCAAATACACCCAATACTGCATATTTGTTATAAATTACTAACATTGCATTTGCAATCAATTCTCCGACAATTGAACCAAATGGACCTGTTACAACCAGTGTTAGTGGAGCCATAATTAAAAACGTTGGGAATAAAGATAGCATTCCTAATTTAGTGAAAAATGTCTTACTTACTAGTTTTTCAAGCTTTGACTGAACCCAAACAGTAAACAATACAGGCAATAATGAAGAACTATAAGAGATAGCATGAACAGGTAGACCAAACAAACTAATACTTTCTCCATTATTTACTAAATTAATGAAATTAGGATGCAGTAAAATACCAGCTAACATTAAACTTAATACCGTATTACATTTGAAATATTTTGATGCACTATATGCAACTAATACAGGCATAAAATAGAAGAACGAATCACCCATTAAATTTAGCAAAGTATAAGTTTGACTGTCTGTACTTACAATATTTGTCAAAGTTAAAATAGTTAATATTGCTTTAAATAATCCAGCAACTACCATTCCCATCAAAATAGGGCTGATAGTTTGTGAAATTGCATTTAATATTTGACTACCATAATATTTAATTCCTTTAGGTCCTTTTTCTTCTTTTGTTTCTACTGGTTCTTCTAATTTGGAAACATCTATACTTGTTCCTTCCAAGTATTTTTCTACAGCTTTATAAACTTCATCTATTTCATTTCCTACAACAACTTGAATCTGACCCATTGTTTTCATAACTCGAACTACGCAAGGTATTTTTTCTAGCATTTCAACATTTACTTTTGAGTTATCTTTTACTTTAAATCTCAGTCTGGTAAAACAATGCTTAACTTCTTCAATATTTTTACCTTCACCTATATATTTAATAATATCTTCTGCATTTTTAGAATAATTTGACATTTATTTTTCTCCTTTCATAATTTAAAAATTCATTAATGTCGTATACGATTAAATTCGATTCATAAAATAAGTTATCAACAATATCTTTTCTCTAGTATCATCCTCCTATAAATATGTGTTAAATGCCATTAAAAGGCGCCTATTTTAATTTCATTTAACAAAAAAAACCTAAAACATAATCAAAAAACAATTTGATTTGTGTTCTAGGTTAAGCCCTACTGGTAACAATCCTCTCGTGAACATAATCGATTTATATGTAAAATCAAGTATAGTTTTTCTTCAATTGACAATCGCCATTTAAAAAGTTCAAATAAATACTCAGAAATTGAATCTACGCAATCTGAAGTATCTGGATATGAGTTTTTCATTGTCATATACAACTCTTTATTTTCACTTTTTATTTCCTCCTTACTTCCAATTCGTTTTAATAAGTATTGAATATGTGAAACAAATCTTGAATAATTCGCTCCATCTTTGTTAATACTTATATCGAATTTATTTTCTATCAGTTTTGTAATTTCACTAATAATCACTTTATTTTCTGCATAGCCATCTATTTCTCCTGCTTTTCTGGCTTCTGCATTTATAATATGTAAACTAATAAAACTAGCCTCTTCTAATGGTAATTTTATATTTAATTTTTTTTCTATCAAAGACAACGCATATTTTCCTATAGCATATTCATTTTCATACAAGAATTTTATATCTTGAACAATCGGAAGAGTTATATTTAATCTTTCCTTATACCTTACTATAGCAAAATTGATATGATCAGCTAATGTAAAGATAACATTAGGACTAAAGATATAATCCAGTTCATTTTCTGCGTATTTTATAATCTCTTCAGAGAGTAACAAAATTTCTTCAGGAATTTCATTTATCATATGAACATAGTTTTCATCAATACCATAATATGTCTTTTGAATAACGGCTACATCAATTTCAAAAGGAGGCTTTTTGAACCCTATCCCTTTTCCAAAAGCAACCAATTCATTATTATCATCATCAAGGCATATAGCTACGTTATTATTAATGCATTTAACAACTTTCATCTTTTATCACCTATTTATCATCATTACAACATCTTTTATAGTTACTTCCTCTTTATTTGTGAATTCTATATTCAATCCTTTACTTGTCACAACAACAGGTGTTGTCAAATCAGTATGATGTGTTTCAAAAAAATCTCTATCAATTTTTAATAATGGCTGTCCTGTTGTCACTTTATCATTTTGATTAACCAACAATTCAAATCCCTTTCCATTAAATTCAACGGTTTCTAATCCAACATGAATCAAAATTTCAATACCATCTTCTGTTTCTATGCCTAATGCGTGCTTAGTACTTGCCACTGCAACAATTTTACCTTTACACGGAGAATATATAGTATTTTCATTGTATTTAAATGCAATACCATCTCCCATAATTTTTTCGGCAAACATTTGATCATTTACATCTTTTAAATCTACACACTTCCCATTAACTGGAGAATATATTTGAATCTTTTTTTGTACTTTGAATAGATTTTTTAACATAACACCAACTCCTTATAAACAAAAAACTCTTCGAAACTTCGCAAACATGCAATCCAAAAACACATGTAGGTAAAGCCTCAAAGAGTAACAATCCTGTATTCGCTTACATTATAATCTTGATAATAAATAATGTCAATACTTTTTTCCTTTTCTAACCATCCTTTCCAAATACTGTTGATTAAAATATGCATAGCCAACCGACTATGCATATTTAAACTTAACTGTGTAATCTTTGTAAGCATCCTGATTAGTAATCCATTTAGTCATGTGTTCCTCAAATGAAGTTTCAGCTTCTTGAGGCAATTCAGACTTCATAGCTGCATCATTCAATCTTTTCTGAAGTTCCCTTTGAGATTTGTTTAAATCCTTGTCATCTACTGGATTGAAAATAGTTTGATTCTCCTTAATACTCTTATAAGTATCAAGCATCAAATGCGTTTCTACCTCTTGCTTTGGAGCCTTAACAGTTACCACCTTAGTTAATGTATTGGCAGTAGCCTTAGTCTGGTCCAAATCATAAGTAACAGTAGATTTTGCACAACAATCATACTCAACAGAATTGTCATACCACAATGGAACTGGTCCAACCATAGCTTGTGATGTAGCAGCATCTGTATCATGAGCTTCTGTTTCAGCAACAATCAACTTACCCTTTTTCTCAATCTCAACATTAATAGTGTTAACCTCTTCCTTTGGTGGATTCGCAAGTTTATATATTCCAATGCTCGAAAAAGAAATAACCAATACAGCTATCGTAATAAAAACTCCCTTAATCTCTGGATGCTTTTTAATAAAAGAAACATCCTCATAATCTCTGTCATCTAAATAATTCATTTTGTTTTCCTCCTTGTTAATATGAAACATGCTGTGTAGTAGGCATGTTGAATAAACTGTGAATTACTGTTTTAAAACGAGTAAATAAACCATCTGCAACTGGTTGATCATAACCTTTGATTTTTAGGTATGTATCCACAAAAGCTTCTTTAAACTCTTGTACATCCATTTCAAATGGATAATACTCATTTAAATCTTTGCTCTGGATATAATCAGCCATCTGTTGTAAATGCTTAGTGAATTGAATCACTCCAGTACCATAAAAATCATCAATCAAATGAGGGAGTCTAGATAAGAAACAAACTCTAAATCCACGATAATCCTTCTTGATTTGAATACGATTGTTTGTGAATACAACAACCTTTTCAATTCTCATATTCTCAAATCCAGCATCCTTAAGAAGTTGTTGAATGATTTCAACTCTAAAATCCATCTTAGCACCCAAGTGACTATCAAAATTTTCATATCGACCCATCTTGTACATGTCACCAGCCTCATCAATATAAATATCTCTCTTAGAATTCTTAACTTCAACAATTGTTGCCACACCCTGTTTCAATACAAGAAAATCGATCTCTGTATTGTGAACACCATCTGACAACTGAAGATTTCTTAGAACAACATGATTGGATTTCATATAACCCAAATATTGTTCAACCCTTTCTTCACCAGTAATCCCAGACTGTTGAGCACGAACATGATTTGAAAATATAGAAGCCAATCTAGACAACTTCTTCATTTCTTGATCTGCTACATTTCCAGCCGCATTATTCATGATGTGCAAACGTTTCATAATATATGACATATGAACATATTCAGCCGGAATATCCAAACCATCTTCAAACACAATCTGAGCCATCTCTTCTTCTAAAAGATCCATCTCTGGAAGAAGCTCTTCTCTAGAATAAACATTCTTACTTAAACCTTTCAAACTACTTAATAAACCTTTTCTATTCATCATTTTCTTTTCCTCCTATTTATTAGCATTACTCTGCTCTTTAAACTTTGACACATCCTTTACATGCATTTGGTCCGCCAACTTTCTATTTCTTTCAATCTTCTCTATTAAACGAATCATACGTAAACGATTATCAACAGTTTTCATAACTAACACCAATCTTTCTTCTTGATATCTTCAAGCATCTATATGATAATTTCATTAGAGCATTTTCTACAGACAAAAGAATGCGCAAAAAAACACACTTTTTCGCACTTTTTGCGAAATACGAAATGAGGACATAATAATGAGTGAACAAAACAAAAAGGAGTTTCAAACTCCCTACGAAGAATATCGAGTTAAAGCTGGATATACCAGAGAAAGTGCAAGTGAAGAACTTAATGGCATTTCACCAGACAAAATCTACCGAATTGAAAAAGGTAAACAAACGGCTGCACCAGATATTGTCCTACAACTAGCTGATTTGTATCACGCACCAGAACTATGTAACTATCACTGTACACACAAATGTGAAATTGGACAAAAATATATTCCACAAGTAGACGTACAAGATCTACCAAGCATTATATTAAGTACAGTCGCAACACTAAATGATATCCAACCATTAGTAAATCGATTAATTCAAATCACAATGGACGGAAAAATATCGGATGATGAAATTCCAGATTTTGCCCTAATCAGTACAAAACTAGACGAAATCTCAACTGCATCTGACGTATTAAGATTATGGATAGAAAAGACAATTCAAGTAAACAAACTAAATGGATCTCTATTCTATGAAGAAGTAGACAAGCTAAAAAAATAAGCAAATTCGATTTTGAATTTGCTTTTTAATATACTATTTAAAATAAGAGATTTTAAAACCCTCTTCCAAATACTCTACATCAAGATTAGGAAGTTTATCATTAAAATAATTCACCATGTTTTTTAAACCACCAATCTCACAACCCGCATGATTTACTACTATCATAGGCAAATCATTGTCAATCGCATACTGAGCATCTTTGTAGTTGTTGATTCCATCATCCGCAACAATAACTACGTCTGGATTGAATTCTAACATTTCAAATATATCTGTTCCAGCACCAGTACCAATAGCTAAACGAGATGCTTCTTTATTTACATCTCCAAAAACATAAACACCCTCTTCACCATCATCTTTTAATACATTTGCCACATGTTTTGCTAATTGTGAAACAGTTTGTTTTGGAATATCTGCACATTGATAATAAGAATTAATAACTCTATTTCTAAAATCAAAACCAAGTTTTTTTGCCCATATATCACTCACACCATATTCAGGAATAGAATCCCAAACATCATGACAACGATATACACAAATATTTCCCTTACTTAATAATTCCTTCTTATATTCTATAGACTCTACTAATTTAGTTTCCAAATGCGTACCCGTAGTATAGAAAATGTTCTCATGAGAAATAATAAAATTAATCCCCTTTTCTAATGCCTGTTCAATCACCTTATTTGTAGCCACCCAACAAACACCAATCTTCTTTACTTCTTGATTTTCATTTCCAAACAAAATACGATCTCTAGTACAACGATTCCAACGAACCCAAGTACCCTCTTGTTTTAAAATTTCAACTACATCTTTAATCTTCATGATTTTCAATCCTCTCAATAATTTTTCCATCTGATGATTCACATCATCAAAATCATCCACCATTGTCCCTTTATCAATTAGAGAATAGATATTTTTGTTACTGCATCAATTGACATCAAATCCTGAAACAATTCGTTTTTATGGTCAATCCACCTATTATTTGTATCAAAAGTCATTAAATCTAGATTCTTATCAATTTTTATTTCATTGACTTCTATACCATACTTTTCAAATATTTTGTATATTTCATCATTCTTAGAAACAATATTAGTCTGAATCAATACATTAGGATGATCAATTTGATTGAAAAAAGGATAATGAAATATCTTTTGAAGAACGACTAGAAATAATGTCGCAAAAACACCAATAAAAATCAATCCTGCACCAATACATGCAGCTATGCCAGAAGTAGTCCACATTCCAGCTGCTGTAGTAAGCCCTTGAATCAAATCATCTTTCACAAAGATTACGCCAGCACCAATAAATCCAATTCCACTAACAATTTGTGCTGCCACTCTAGCTCCATCCGCCGTCGACACATCAAAAAACGCATATTTAGAAATAATCATAAACATTGAAGATCCTAGTGCAATAATCGCATGCGTTCGAATCCCAGCCGATTTATTTCGACTAGTCCTTTCATATCCAATGGCACAACCACATAAAGTAGCCAACACGATACGAAATATCCAATTTAAATATTCTAGTTCTGAATACAAAATACCATCTCCAAACTCAACTGCAATACATTTGTTTTAGTTTACTTATTTTCTCTTCAGTCAGAACATACTCCTACCCCAAAAATTTGTCAATTCAAATTGAAAACATCTTAGAATTATAATACCATCCTGAATCATTCAATATTTTACGACAGAGTTCTTATCCCTTCATTCCTATCTTTTTTCAAACTCATCCGTCATCATATTTGCCATTACTTTGAATATAATAAATGCCGTCACATTATGCAACGGCAAGCCTTCTATGAAATTTATATATATGAATAGCTAATAAGATGATTAATACAATTGACACGGTTCTATGAAGAGTTAATATTATTGGATACTCAACCAATACTAATCCTAGTATTCCTAATACAAAAGATACTATGGTTAATACAATAATAAGAATATACTTCAAATCCAATCTCTTTCTATATATGAAGACATGAATCAAAGCCAATACTAAGAATAATGTAGAAGCTAATTTATGAACAATGATTCCCGTAATTGGAACCATGATTGTAAGAATAAAGCTAATTGCCAATAAATAATTCAAAATCCTTTTCATACTGTCTTTACTCCAAATATAAAATAAGCCATATGAAAAATCCAAACAATGAGTAGAACAATATTACCAACCACAATACCCTTTAATCCCATCATGATAAATCCAATGCTCATCAATATAGTTACTGAACACATAATACGAATCTTAGCTTGTCTCGTCATACCATTCTTAATATTATTCTCCCTATACAACTTCGTATTCTTAAACCAACCATCCAATCTTTCACTAGATCTTGCAAAACAAAAAGCAGCAAGCAACACAAATGGAACTGTTGGAAGAATCGGTAATATTACACCAATAATTCCTAATCCTAATGATATGCATCCAATAAAAATATATAGAATCTTTTTCATTATACCTCCGCAGTTAGATTATTCTAACTCATTTTTTTATAAAAGAAGTCATCCCTTGTTAGAGATGACTAACTGATGATTATTCTACTGAATTTAAGACTCGTTGTCAACATTGAACAATCCTCCACTATATCAAAAGATCCTAATTTACACAAAATTCACTTTTCAAGAAATTCATGACAAGTTTGACCATCATTTCCTTTTCTTCTGGTCTAGACTCTGCAATCATCAATGTAATTGCAACTAAAACACTATCTGAAATAATTTGTTTTCCATTGATAATAAGATGTTTATTCTTATTTAAGATTTCAAGAAAAATAGAAGCACCAATACGTTTACAACCATCTACAAAAGGATGATCTTTTATCAAGAAATAAAGTAAGTTTGCAGCCTTTTCCTCAATACTTGGATACAATTCAGTTCCAAAAACATTTTGATATACGCTGCAATTATTCCATTTAATTTACCCAGTTCTTTTTCAACACCAAATACATCTGAATCGTTTCCATACTTCATAGAATCAATCATTTCACGACATTCTTCATAGGTTAACTGATAAACAGAAGCAATGCCATCCGGTTTAGGGATAGTTCCATGATCATAATCATCTAGAAGAGTTAATGCATTCGAATAGGCTTCAACAACATTCAATACTTCTTTCTCTTCAATATTGAGAGTGGAAGCAAGCATTCTAGACTGAATTTGGATAGTTTTATCTAAAGCCTCAAGTCTCTTTTCATTAACTGCAAATCCCTTTATCATATAGTCCTTCAATATAGATGTTGCCCATTTACGAAAGATAATTCCGTTTTGTGATTTTACTCTATACCCAACAGAGATAATTACATCTAGATTATAGTAATTAATTTCAACATTTGAAATTCTATCTTTTCCAGTACGTGGATCATAACGCTTTAGTTGAATTGCATTTTTTGCAACTGAGCTAATTTCATCTGATTCGCCTTCATTAAAAATATTTTTTATATGTCTAGAAATTGTTGATTTATTTTTATTGAATAAAGTACATAATTGATCAACGGTTAACCACACAGTATCTTTATCTGGAGTTACCGTAACGTCTAATTCTAAATTTCCATTATTAAACTTAATTATTTCATTGTTCATATATACTCCAATCTTTTTTATTCCAATGACCTTTATAATTAATTTCTTCCTTAATTAACAAAATCTAATCAAAAGAACTACCACTATATCGTTTGCATAACCGTTTATAGCTATAATACAAATACTGAAAAACTACTGAATACAGTGGAACCTCTGAAATCATTCTAATGTTTTTGATCATGTATTTTTTCAAAATGGAAGTTGCCCATCGTCTAAATGAAGTTGCTTTTTTAGAATTTACACGATAGCCAACTGCAACAATCGCATCTAAATTGTAAAAATCCATTTTACGACTACCTTCCATTTGAACTTGTTCCATTTTGGAACAAGTTGCTTCTTTGAATAGTTCTTCATCACTGTATATGTTTTTTTAGATGTCTAATAATTGCTTGTGACTTAACGTCAAATAGTTCCGCCATTTGTTTTTGAGTTAGCCATACAGTTTCGTCATTTGGAGAAACTGTTACATCTAGTTGCAAATCACCATTTACGAATTTAATTATTTCATTATTCATATGCACTCCAATCTTTATATATTTAAGAAATATTTCGAGAATTCTTCCTTACTTATATGGAAGATGAATCTCTCTTTTTATATTTCTAGATCCTTCTTTTTGAACTGTCGCAAATTTTGTGACAGTTCAAAAATTAAGTTTTTCTTTTAATGCTTGAAAAGAAAAAATATTAAAAAAAATTGATGAGTAATGATGAGCTTGTGATGAACTACCACAACTGATACGTGGTTCTGTTGTGGTAATTCATAATTATCAATGTTACTTTTAGTATTTCTACTATGTCAAATAAGCACATAGCAACATCAATATGTAAATATACATATAAGCTTTCCTCATGTTGTAAAAAAATAGAAGGATCTACTTACCTGGAATTCAAAATTCAAGGCTTCAAAACCCCTTAACAAGAGGCAACCACCAACCACATCCAGTAGCCAATTTCAATTATAAAGGTCCAATGTGAAAACATTGTGAAATCCAACAAGTTTGTAACGATTGTTCCTATTTCATCTAAAACAACTTATTTTCGTTGAATTAGATAAGGTTAGTCTTGACTTTTATATATATCAATTATTTAATGTACATACGGAAAAGCTACTGGATACAGTAGTCACTCTGAATTAATTTAGTGTCAAGACACTAGTTAATTCTTTGGTCGGGTGAACTAGTGTCTTTTACATTTTTCTATGATGATTAATGTAATTCTAAGTATTTCTACTAGTGTCAATAAACACATGGCAACATCAATGTACAGATATATATACACAGACACCTTCTCCTCTTACAAAAAAAATAGAAGGATCTGTCCAGAACACAAGCAGATATCATTTTTAATTCCAAGGGTAGCCGTTACTACATCCAGTAGCCATTTTCCATTATAAAGGTCCAATGCGAAAACATTGTGAATTCCAATACGATTGTTCCTATTTCATCTAAAACGACTTATTTTCATTGATTTAGATAGAGTTGGCCTTGACATTTAAATATATCGATTATTTAATATACACACAGAAAGACTACTGGATACAGTGGTTCCTCTGAATTTATTTAGTGTAAAGACAC
>ERZ773138.1505-NODE-1505-length-21362-cov-10.631107_pt1 | contig 21362 bp, 18 predicted proteins | sample MGYA00511114_ERZ773138 | MGnify/ENA primary metagenome ERZ773138 (study PRJEB29015, sample SAMEA2737805) | human gut metagenome | biome: human gut; feature: human-associated habitat; material: faeces | place: China | collected 2012 ...
TGCGGCACTCAACACGGACGCCGATGTCAACGGTGCCGGGCTTGTGGGCAATGTTATGCTCGGCGCAGATCTTCTCCAGCCAGTCCGCGCCGCGGCGGCCGGTGGCAATGACGACCTGCTTGGCCAGCACATCGCGGGTGCCGTCCTTCTCACGCAGGCGCACACCCTTGCAGACAGAACCCTCCAGAATGATGTTCTCGCACTCGGTGTTGAAGAGCATCTCCACACCGGCGGCGGCCAGATGGTTCTGGATGTTGAGGTAGAGCTGCTGGGCTTTCTCGGTGCCAAGGTGGCGGATGGGGCAGTCAACCAGCTGCAGACCGGCCTGAATGGCGCGCTTGCGGATGTCCTTGATGTCGGGGCCTTCGTATACGCCCTCGACCTTCGGGTCAGCGCCGAATTCCAGATAGATCTTATCGGTGTAGTCGATCAGCTCCTGCGCGAAATCCTCGCCTATCAGGTCGGGCAGCTCGCCGCCGACCTGATAGGACAGCGAAAGCTTACCGTCCGAGAATGCACCCGCACCGGAAAAGCCGGTCGTGATGGCGCAGGTCGGCTTGCAGTTGACGCAGACGCCGGTCTTGTCCTTGGGGCAGTGCCGCTTTTCCACGGGCTTACCCTTTTCGACAAGCAGGATCTTGTGGGGGGTGCTGCCTTTGCGCAGCAGCTCCAGTGCGGTGAAAATGCCGGCTGGGCCGGCGCCTACGATGATCAGATCATACATGGGTGGGGGTTCTCTCCTTTAAAAATAACTTGCGAACCTTCGCGCGGGAAACAGAATAAGGACAAACGGAGCTTGTAGGGGCGGATTCTATATCCGCCCGTGCCCGTTTGCTGATGGCACGGCGCTGCGGGCGCATATAGAATGCGCCCCTACGGTGTCACGGAACGGTTATTCACCGTCCTCCGACACATCCTTGCTCTCGGCGTTGTAGACGACGGGGCCGTCCATGGGAATACCGCTCTCGGCGGCCTCGGCCTCGTCCAGTGCACCGCCAATGGCGGACATCGCGGCGCTTGCGGCGGCGTTGGCCATGCGGTCCAGCGTGCGCAGCTCCATGGCCGCGTACAGCACGCAGCCCAGATTCAGCGCACCCTCGACAATGAGCAGGATGCCGCAGAGCATCGTCACGCCGATGGCGGCGTCAAAGGGGTGCAGCACCAGCACAACGCCCAGTGCAACCGAAACGAGGCTGAGCAACAGCAGCAGCCACCATTTCTGCCCCTTGCGTTTGGCAAGGTCAATGGCGGTGCCGATGCGGCTCAGGCCGTCCACAACGATGAAGATACCGAACACGATGGGGAGAAAACTCGCCACCACCTGCGGTTTCGCCAGCGTAAAGATGCCCAGCCCCGCCGTAATCACGCCGCCCACCAGCATGAACGGCGCGGTGAAGCCTGTGCCGCGGATGCGCGCATACTGCACCAGACAGACAATGCCGGTGATCAGCACAACAGCCCCGAAGGCGTAGCAGATCCAGAGCAGACTGGTCTGGGGCATGACGAGCAGCATCATGCCGATGACGATATACGCGATGCTCAGCAGCATCATTCCGGTCTTGATATAGCGCAGCATAGGCGGCAGCTCCTTTTTTGTGCGGGCAGGCCCGCGTTATTTCTCGGCCGCCTGCATGGCCTTGGCAGCAGCCACGATCAGATCGGCGCAGGCCTCTCGGCCCAGAGTGGCGTTCAGGCAGAGGTCATAGTTCTTGGCCTCGCCCCAGCGGTTTTCGGTATAGTAATTGTAGTAGCTTGCGCGGGCACGGTCGTGCTTGGCCAGCTGGGTCTCCCACAGGCGGTCGGGCATGTCCTTGGCATCGGGGCGGGTCTTGGCAAATTCAATGCGGGCCTCCAGCGGCGCATAGACAAAGGTGCGCAGCACATTCTCCCGCTCGCGCAGCACATAGTCGCCGCAGCGGCCCAGAATAACGCAGGGACCCTTGGCGGCCAGCTCCTTGATGACATTGCTCTGCAGGATATAGACCTGATCGGCCAGCGGCATCGTGTTGCCCATCATGTACAGGCTGTAGATCAGGCTGCCGCTGCGCTGGTTCTCACTGGCGGCAATGGCCTCCTCGGTCAGGCCGCTTTTTTTGGCCGCAAGGGTGATCAGCTCCTTGTTGTACAGGGGGATACCCAGCTTGTCGGCAACGGCCTGTGCGATCTCACTGCCGCCGGATGCGTACTCACGCGCCATAGTAATGACCATAGGTTCCTTCATACTGATACACCTCGCTGATATTTTGTATAGTATGCGCAAAAAGACATACTACTCTGCTTGTATTATACCCTTAAATCGTGGAAAACGCAAGAAGATTTGCCGGAATTTTGCCGTGCAGGGGCGGATGCAGGCATTGACCCCCCACAACAACAAAGCCGCCCATGACAAAGCTGCCATGGGCGGGAATTGTGCGGTGCTTCCTTAGATTTTTACTCTGCGGTCTCTCCGGAAATTTCCTTGATGGCGGAAACCGTTGCCGCCAGATTCTGCATATCGCTGGGTACGATCAGCTTGGTGGCCTTGCCGTCAGCGACCTTCTCCATGGCCTCCATGCTGCGCAGGGCCAGATAGTTGTGGTTGGGATTCGCCTCGTTGATCATGCGGATGGCATCAGCCTGCGCCTTCTGCACGGTCAGCAGGGCCTCAGCCTCGCCCTCAGCCTCGCGGATGCGCTGCTGCTTGACAGCCTCGGCGCGCAGGATGGCGGACTCCTTCTCGCCCTCGGCGCGGGTGATAGCGGCCTGCTTTTCGCCCTCGGCCAGCAGGATGGACGCGCGCTTCTCACGGTCGGCCTTCATCTGCTTTTCCATCGCCTGACGGATCTCGACCGGCGGCTCGATGTTCTTCAGCTCAACGCGGTTGACCTTGATGCCCCAGCGGTCGGTCGCCTCATCAAGGCTGGCGGTGATCTTGGTGTTGATGAGGTCGCGGCTGGTCAGCGTTTCGTCCAGCGTCATCGAGCCGATGATGTCGCGCAGCGTTGTGGCGGAAAGATTCTCAATGGCCTGAATCGGGCGGTTGACGCCGTAGGCATACATCTTGGCATCGAACACCTGAAAAAAGACAACGGTGTCGATCATCATCGTGACATTGTCGCGGGTGATGACGGGCTGCGGGGGAAAGTCGGCGGCCTCCTCCTTCAGGGAAACCTTGCGGGAGATGCGCTCCACAAAGGGGGTGCGGATGTGCAGGCCTGCGCCCCAGGTGTCCTTGTATACGCCAAGCCACTCAGTGACATAGGCGTTGGACTGGGGGACGATGACGATGCAGCGCACCAGCACCACAAGAATAACGATGAGCAAAAGGGCAAAAATGAACAGCATAGAGTCTCCTCCTTTTTTTCAAACCGCGGCCGCATCGGCGGTCACGGGAACTACGATAAGCACGGCACCGTCTACAGCGGTGACCTGACAGCGCGTACCCTTGGCAAGCGGCACACCGGCGCGGGCCTGCCAGTCAAGGCCGTCTACCCGCACGCGGCCCGGCATGCCGGGCTCAATATCCACCAGCACAACGCCCTGCTTGCCGATGGTCAGCGGCGAGCCGTTTGTGACAGGGGGCTGCGCATGGCCGCGGCGGCGCAGCAGGCCGGGCACCATCAGCGCCAGCGTCACGGCGGAAACTACGGCAAAGACCAGCAGCTGCCAGCCGAAGCTGACTGTGAACAGGCTGACGACCATGGCCGCCGCTGCGCCCACGGCAAACCAAACCGAGACAAGGGCCGTGGTGGCGGCCTCGACCGCGATAAAGGCAATGATGGCAGCCAGCCAGAGTATCGTATCAAACCACATGGAAAACACTCCCTTCTGCAGGATCATCTTGTGAACACTGTAACATTCTGCCGTTGTCCTGTCAAGATTTTGCAAAAAATTTTACAGAAGCGCCGCAAAGGTGTCCTCGTTGTACACCTGCACCCCGTTGGCCTTCAAAAGTGCTGCGGTCAGGCCGTCCCCGCTGATTCTGCGGTGGCGGAAGGTCCCGTCGTAGATCGTGCCGCAGCCGCAGCTGGGGCTGTTGGCCTTCAGGATGGCGGTGCGGCAGTTGTACAGCCGGGCCAGCTGCAGGGCAGCCTCGGCCCCACGGCGGTATTGCGCCGTCACATCGGCTCCGGCCTCGGTCAGGACACGGTCGCCGCAGCGCTCGGCCGGCGGGCGGGGCGTGGGCAGGCCGCCGTAGACCTCGGGGCAGACGGGGATCAGGGTGTGGCCGCTCTGCCGCAGGGCCTGCAGCAGGGCGGGGCAGGCGTTGTTGCCGCCGGAGTATTTGCAGGCGATGCCCAGCAGGCAGGCGCTGACGAGGATATTCATAAAAGCACCGGCTTTCCGTATAATATGCGTTACAGACAGTGTAGCATAAAAAGGGGAGGGACTGCAATGAAAAACTGGTTGGAGCGCACGCCCCGCACCATGGGCGATTGGCTGGCACTGGCGGCAGGCACGGCACTGCTGCTGGCGGCGGCAGGGCAGCTGCCGGGCCTGCTGCGCGCCGCAGCGGGACTGCTGGCACTGCTTGCGCCGTTCGGCTGGGGGCTGGTGCTGGCCTATGTGCTGGACATTCCCACCCGCTTTTTTGCGGCAAAGCTGTTCGGCGGGCGGCGCGGCGGGGCGCTGGCGGTCAGCTATGCGCTGCTGTTTGGTGTGCTGGCCCTGCTGGCGGCGCTGGTCGTGCCCCAGCTGGTGCAGAGCCTGACCGCCTTTGCCGGGCGGCTGGGTGCGTATGAGGAAACGCTGCGCCGTCTGCTGGCTTGGGTGCAGGCAACCTTCGGCATCGACACGGCCACCGCCGGGCGGCTGGTGCAGGCTGCGGGGAGCGCCCTGCAGGGCTGGCTGGCTGCGTTGTCCCGCACGGCGGCGCAGTCAGCGGCCAAGGCTGCATCCGGTGCGGCGGGGGCGGCAGCGGATGCCTTTGTTACGCTGGCAGTCAGCATCTATCTGCTGTCCGGCAAGGCGGAGCTTCTGCAGGCGGCGCGGTGCTGCCTGCGGGCCGCCCTGCCGCCCGGTGCGGCTGCGGGGGTGCTTTCGGTCTGCCGGCTGGCAAACCGGATCTTCAGCGGCTATCTCGGCGGGCAGCTGGTCGATGCCCTGCTGGTCGGCGGCGAGACCTTTGCGCTCATGTCAATCTTCGGGCTGGAGTATGCCCCGCTGCTGGCGGTGCTGGTCGGGATGACGAACATTGTGCCGGTGCTGGGGCCGTTCCTCGGCGCGGTGCCGGGTATTGTGATTTTGCTGCTGGAGGCCCCGTGGAAGGCGGCGGAGTTTGCCATCATCATCTTTGTAGTCCAGCAGGTGGACGGCAACTTTATCGCGCCGCGTATTCTGGGCGGTGCCACCGGCCTGCCCGGGCTGGGGGTGCTGCTGGCCATCGTGGTGGGCGGGGCGTGGTTTGGCATCCCCGGCATGGTGCTGGGCGTGCCGACGCTGGCGGTGCTGGCGGCGCTGGCCCGGCAGGCGGTGGGGGCCGGGCTGACCGCACGCGGCCTTGATGCAGACGGCGCCCCCGCCCGTAAGGACCCACCCCCGCAATAGCGGGTGCTGCCCTGCCGCCCGAAGAAAATTCACACCTTATCTATTGCAATGCGCCCGTGTATGGCATACAATGTCAATAATGCGGTCATTCCGCAGATTTTATGACAAAGAGGGGCGGAGCATTTGAACGAAAAACACATCTGGTCCAAAAGGCCGGAGTCTATGCTGGACTGGTTCTGCGTGGTCGGGGCCTGTATTGCATTTTACCTGCTTTTGAACAATCTGGGGTATTTCCTTGGGCGCATCGGCATTTTTATCAACATTCTGTCGCCGTTTGCGGGCGGCATCGTCATCGCCTATATCCTTGACCCGATGGTCAAATTCTTCTACATCAGGCTGTTCAAGGAGAAGAAGGGCACGCGCGGCTTTGCCATCCTGCTGGCCTACGCCGTGGCGATCCTGCTGCTTGTGCTGCTGGGCTGGCTGGTCGTGCCGCAGATCGTGAACAGCATCGGTATGCTGTTCACGAACTTCCCCAGCTACATACAGGGCGTGCAGGAAATGCTGCTCTATGTCCAGAGTGAGTACGGCATCGACCTGCAGCAGGCCACCAAAATGCTCGATGATTCCGAGGCAATGGTCAAGGAAATCTATGCGATGGCCACCAATGCCATGCCGCAGATCGTGGCAAGCATCGGCAGCGTGGCGTCCAACTTTGTGGCGATCTTCACCTCGATCGCGGCCAGCATCTACATGCTGGCGGACAAGGACCATCTGCTGCACCAGCTGCGCACGCTGGCGCACGCCTTCCTGCCGGAGAAGGTGGCCTCCAACACGCTGCGCATCTGCCACTACGCCAATGTAAACTTTACGGGCTTTTTTGTGGGCAAGATCATCGACTCCGCCATCATCGGTGTTATCACCTTTGTAGCCATGACGATCCTGCGGCTTGACTTTGCCGTGCTGATCAGCGTGTTTATCGGCATTACGAATATTATCCCGGTGTTCGGTCCCTTTATCGGCGCGATCCCAAGCGTGTTTATCCTGCTTTTGATAGATCCGCTGCAGGCGGTCATCTTTTGTGTGCTGATCCTCATCATCCAGCAGCTGGACGGCAACTTCATCGGCCCCAAGATCCTCGGATCGTCCATCGGCATCTCGGCACTGTGGATCCTCTTTTCGATCGTGGTCGGCGGCGATCTGTTCGGCATCGTCGGCATGGTCGTGGGCGTGCCGGTCTTTGCCACCCTCTACGGTCTGGCGCAGGAGTTTGTCCACTATGCGCTGGATAAGCGCGGCATCGACAGCGATGGCAACCCGGTAGAACACGAAGCCGAAGATACAGAAAATGTGTTTGAGTAAAGGGGGACGAAAGCCCCTCAGGCCTCGTAAACTCGGCCAGCTCCCCACTTCGTGAGGAGCCTTTTTGCGCGGGCTTTGCCCGCGTGAAAGCCTCCTCGCATAGCGGGGAGGTGGCCGAGCGTCAGCGATGGCCGGAGGGGCTCAGCCCGCTTACAACAAAAATAAGCCGCTGTTTACAGCATACGCACTGTAAACAGCGGCTTTTCTTTTTGCTATTTACGCCCCCGGCAGCAGCGTTACAACATCTCGCAGCAGCACCAGCGGGCTTTCGCCCTTCTGGACGCGCAGGCTGAAATAGGGCCGCCCGATGGCGTTGTACAAAACGCGGTGGGGGTACTGCTCCATAACCTTGTCAAGCTGCTTCGGGCCGACGATGTCGGAGTAGAGGATCAGCTGATCGCCGCGCTGGACGATCTCGGCAATGCCGACCCGTGCCGCCGTCACCCGCACAAGGGATACATCCACCAACCCCTGCACGCTTCTGGGCGGGCTGCCGTACCGGTCGATCAGCTCATCCAGCACATCCTCGGCATCGGCGGTCGTTTCAATGGCGGCGATCCGCTTGTAGGCCTCGATGCGCCCGGCGGCATCGGGGATATATTCCTCCGGCAGGAAGGCGTCCACCGTAATGTCTACAAGGCAGTCACTCTTGTCGGGGGGCGGGGCCTCGCCGCGTGCGGCGGCAATGGCCTGACCCAGCATCTTAACATACAGGTCGTAGCCGACAGCCTCCATGTGGCCGTGCTGGCTGTGGCCCAAGAGGCTGCCTGCGCCGCGTATCTGCAAATCGCGCATGGCGATGCGGAACCCGGAGCCGAAGGAGGTGAACTCCCGGATGGCGGAAAGGCGCTTGGCGGCGACCTCGGTCAGCACCTTGTCGCGCGTAAAAGTGAAATACGCATACGCCTTGCGGGAGGAACGCCCCACGCGGCCGCGTATCTGGTAAAGCTGCGACAGGCCCATCCGGTCGGCGTTCTCGATGATGAGGGTGTTGCAGTTGCGCACATCAACGCCGGTCTCGATCAGGGTGGTGCAGACAAGGATGTCGATCTCATTGTCCAGCAGCTGCTGCCACACCGAGGAGATCTGCTCCTCGGTCATCTTGCCGTGGGCGATGCCGATGCGCGCGCCGGGGACGAGCCTGCCGACCCGGGCGGCACATTCCTCAATGTTATCGACCCGGTTGTGCAGGTAGTAGACCTGCCCGCCGCGGGCCAGCTCCTTGCGGATGGCCTCGGCCACGATGCCATCGTCATATTCCAGCACATAGGTCTCGATGGGCTGGCGCTCAAAGGGCGGCTGCTCGATCGTGCTCATGTCCCGTATGCCGGACAGTGCCATGTTCAGCGTGCGGGGAATCGGCGTGGCGGACAGGGTCAGCATATCCACACCGATGAAGTTCTCTTTCAGCTTCTCTTTGTGCTTGACGCCGAACCGCTGCTCCTCGTCAATGATGACAAGCCCCAGATCCTTGAACTTCACATCGTTGGAAAGCAGCCGGTGGGTGCCGACGACAATATCCACCGTGCCGTCTTTCAGCCCGCGCAGCGTCTCCTTCTGCTCCTTGGCGGTGCGGTAGCGGGACAGCAGGCCGATGCGGATGGGGAAGGACTCCATCCGGGTCAGCGCCGTGTTGAAGTGCTGCCACGCCAGAATCGTGGTCGGGGCCAGAATCGCGCACTGCTTGCCGCCCATCACGCATTTGAAGGCGGCGCGCAGCGCAACCTCCGTCTTGCCGAAGCCGACATCGCCGCAGAGCAGGCGGTCCATCGGCCACGGCTCCTCCATATCGTGCTTGATCTCGGCTGCGCAGGTCAGCTGGTCGGGGGTTTCCTCGTAGGCAAAGCGCTGCTCAAAATCACCCTGCCATGTGTCATCGCCGGGGAAAGCATAGCCGTGCGCCTGCTTGCGGCGGGCATACAGCTCAATCAGCTCCTTGGCCGTCTGCTCGGTGGCGGCCTTGACCTTTTTGCGGGTCTTGGCCCAGTCGGTGCCGCCAAGGTGGCTCAGCCTGACATTGTCGCTGTCGCCCGGCGCCGTATAGCGGGACAGCAGATCCAGCTGGGTGACCGGCACATACAGCACATCTTTTTTGTCATACTCGATGCGCAGGTAGTCCTTCTGCACACCCTGCACGGTCATGCGCTGGATGCCCGCATACCGGCCGATGCCGTGGCTCTGGTGTACGACCAGATCGCCAACGGTGATCTCGCTCAGGCTGTTCAGGGCATCTTTGCTGCGTTTTTTCTTTTTCTGCGCACTGCTGACGCCGAACGCTCGGGCCGTAAAGACCGCGTATCGGGCAAACGGCAGGCTGCACCCGGCGGAAAGCTGCCCCGGCAGCACCTGCACCAGCCCGGCAGTGCCCGCAGCGGCGGCATCGGTGGTGACCTGCAGCCCCTTGGTGCGCAGGTCGGCGGCAAGGCCGGCCGCTGCGCGGGGCGTACCGGCCATAACGGTCACGGCTGCGCCGCCGCTGCACAGCGGCTGTATATCCTCCAGCAGTGCGGCAACCTCGCCGCCCCAGGCGGGCAGCGTGTGGGCCGGTGCGTTGACGATGGCCTTCAGCGGTATGTCGGGCATGCTGCGCGCAAAGTTCTCGGCGCAGAGCGTGCGGTGGGCGGCGGCCTGCGCCCAGAGCCAGCCGGCCTCGGTGTAGAGCTTGTCCAGCCCGGGGGCGAGTGCGCCGTCCTCCATCAGGGCGGAGAACTCCTCCCCCCGGCGGTAGGCAGTGGCGCGCGCAGCCTCCCGCAGGGAAGCCGGCTCCTCCAGAATCAGCAGCGGATCATCGAAATAGTCAAGCAGTGTGGCGGGCTCGGGATAGCGCAGCGTCAGGTACTTATCCATGTCCACCGGCATTGCGCCGCCGTCCAGCTGGGCCAAATCTGCGGCGGTGCAGGCCTCAAGCGCGGTGCGCCGCTTGCCGCGCGCCTTTTTGATGCAGCTGCGTATCAGGGCGGCGGCCTCGGCGGGCTGGGCAAACAGCACCTCGCGCGCGGGGGAGACATAGATTTTTTCAATCGGCTCGTCCCGGCGCTGGGTGGCCAGATCGAAGCTGTGCATCGTATCGATCTCGTCCCCCCAGAACTCCAGACGGGCGGGCTGCTTCATGTCGGGCGCGTAGATGTCCACAATGTCGCCGCGGATCGAAAACTGACCCGGCCCGTCCACCTGGTCGCGGCGGGCATAGCCCGCGCCGTACAGCAGGGCGGTCAGCTCGGCCCGGGGCAGCGTGTCACTGGGGTGCAGGGTGCGGGTGTTGGCGCAGAACTCGGCCCGCGGCGTTGTGTACTGGGTCAGGCCCTCGTCCGGCACGCAGACGGCCTGCAGCCGCCCGCCGACCAGATCGCCCAGCACGGCCAGACGGCGGTATTCGTACTCGCGGCCGGTGCCCTCAATGGGGCGCAGCACATAATCGCGCGCGGGGAATACCGCCGCAGCGATGCCCAGCGCGTTCAGATCACCGGCAAAGCGGGTGGCCTCGGCCTCGCCGGGGGTCACAATGCAGAGCGGGCGGCCCAGCGCCTGCGCCAGCGCGGCGTAGATCAGGGCGCGCCCTGCGCCGGGAACGCCAAATAAGGCGCAAGCCCCCGGGGACCCGAGCGCCTGCGCCAGTTTGGTGTATTCTTCGGTTTTGGTAAAAAGTGCGTTGAACATAGAGTACCCACATGCATAGCAGGCACAGGGCAGGCTGCCCTGTGCCTGACTGTTTGCTGTATCAGCTCAAAAATTCGGCCTTCAGCCAGCCGTATTTGCCGTCATAGTTCACAACGACCCAGCTGCCGTCCTCGTTGGCACCCAGTGCGGTCACAACGGTGGAGGCGGGGACCTTGGACACCTTGTCATAGTCGGTGCCGGGGCCGGCGCGCATGTTCAGGTTGTTGTCAGGTGTGACAGTGTAGCTCGGCTGCTCGCCCTCGTTGTAGATAACGGCAGGCTGGACGCTCAGGCCGTCAAAGGTGGGCACAGGGGTCGGCTCCGGGGTGGGCTCCGGCTCGGCGGGCTGCTCCTCGGCAGGGGGCGCGGCGGTGTCGCCGGTGGACTCCGTGGTGAAGCTGTCGGCAGTCGGGTCATCCACGCCTGCTGCAGCAGAGGTGGTATCGCTCGTCGCAGGGGTCGCGTCACCGCTGCCGGTCTGGCCGTCAAGGCTGCCGGTCAGCAGCAGCACGCTGAAGATGATGCTGGCAACCAGCGCGACGGCGCAAAGCACCAGACGGGTCATGGCTTTCTTTCGTAAATCACTCATGGTAACACATCCCTCAGTGGTTGAACTTGTTCTGGGCGTACTGCAGGTTGCCGTCCATCAGCAGCCTGCAGGCGTCCTCAATATCCGGGTAACGGTCGGTCATCGCCTTGCGGTCGGCGGGGGGCAGCTTGCCCAGCACCCATGCGGCCAGATCGTACTGCGGGTTGGGCTTGGCACCGATGCCGATGCGGATGCGGGCAAAATTCTCTGTGCCGAGGCTCGCAATGATGCTTTTCAGCCCGTTGTGGCCGCCTGCGGACCCGTGCGGCCGGATGCGCAGATGCCCCGGCTCCTGCGTGATGTCATCACACAGGACAATCACATGGTCTGCGGGGATCTTATAAAAGTTGGCGGCGGGCGCGATGCTCTGGCCGCTCAGGTTCATATAGGTCAGCGGCTTGAGCAGCACGACCTTGTGGTCGCCCACCTGCGCCGTGCCGTACAGCCCCTGCCATTTGGCCTTGGCGATGTCGCAATGCCACTGTGCGGCCAGATAGTCCAGCGCTTCAAACCCGGCATTGTGGCGGGTGCCGTCATACTTCGGTTCGGGGTTGCCCAGCCCGGCAATGAGCCAGTCTGCCCCGGAGGTCATTCCAAACATAGATATATCCTTTGAAAAATCGTGAAGTACCGTAGGGGCCGGGCATGCCCGGCCCGGCAGCGTAAGATAAGCGGCTGCTTATGGGAAGGCTGCGGGGCGTCGAGGACGCCGCCCCCTGCAACGCTTTACTTCCCTTTCTTCTCCGCTTCCAGTTTCTGTTTCTTGGCGATATACTTCTCCAGCTTGCGCTCGCCCCAGCCGTTGATCTCGGTCTGCTTGGCACGCTCAATGCCCAGCGCACCGGCCGGCACGTCATGGCCGATGGTGGAGCCGGCTGCCGTGAAGGCATGGTCGCCGACCGTGACAGGGGCCACGAGGTTTGTGTTGCAGCCGATGAAGGCGTAATCGCCGATGGTCGTGTGGAACTTGCCCTCGCCGTCATAGTTGCAGGTCACAGTGCCGCAGCCGAAGTTGCAGTACTTGCCCACGGTGGCATCGCCGATGTAGGTCAGGTGGCTGACGGTGTTGCCCTCGGCAAAGTCGGCGTTCTTCGTCTCGACATAGGCACCCAGATGGCAGCCCTCGGCAGTTTTGGTGCCGGTGCGCAGATGGCTGAAGGGGCCGATCTTGTTGTTGGGGCCGATGTGGCTTTCATAGCACTGGCTGGCGTTGACGGTGGAGCCGGCCTCGACAACGGTATCCTCCAACAGGGTGTTGGGGCCGATGACGCAGTCTGCGCCGATGACGGTCTTGCCGCGCAGGATGCAGCCCGGCAGGATCGTGGCGCCGGGGGCAATGACGACCTCCGGCTCAATATAGACATCGCGGCTGATGAAGTTTACGCCGTTGTCCAGATGGCGCTCAAAGGTGGCAGCATAGCGCTGCTGCGCCAGCTCAAATTTTTCTTTTGCGGTAGCCATAGTACATCTTCCTTTATATACAGCTGTTCCGCCGGGCGGCACCCGGCGGTCGTTTACACTTCTCTATTGTATATCACGCGGCGCATTTTAGCAAGCCGAAAAACGCCGCAGGGACCGAATTATGCCAAAAATATTGTACGCCGGGCGCACCGGCGCATACCCGGGCCCGCAGGGAATAAAAGCAGACAGATTCAAAAAAGATTTCAAACTTTCTTCCCATTATAATTTACACGATTTTTGTGCAAATTGCAATAGGCAAACCAAAAAAGTTTGTCTACTTTTCGGCGAAAACATTGAGCATTTTTTTAACAATCTACTGGAAATCTGTCCTTTGGTCTGTTATAATGGACTATGCAAACATGATTTATGTGATGCAAACACGTCACCAATTTGGGAGGTAACTATGAGCAAGAAATTCTTGTACCTGTTCAAAGAGGGTCATGACGCCTTCGGCGGCGACCAGACCACCATGAAGAATACTCTGGGTGGTAAGGGCGCCGGTCTGGCTGAGATGACCCATGCCGGCATGCCGGTTCCGCAGGGCTTCACCATCACCACCGAGGCCTGCACCCAGTACTATGCTGACAACCGCGAGATCAACGATGAGATCAAGGCGGATATCTTCAAATACATGGGCATTCTGGAGGAGCAGACCGGTAAGACCTTCGGCTCCATCGAGAACCCCCTGCTGGTTTCTGTCCGTTCCGGTGCCCGTCAGTCCATGCCCGGCATGATGGATACCATCCTGAACCTCGGCCTGAACGATCAGGCTGTCGAGGGTCTGGCCAAGAAGACCAACAACCCCCGCTTTGCCTACGACTGCTACCGCCGCTTCATCCAGATGTACTCTGATGTTGTCATGGAGCTGGGCAAGAGCTTCTTTGAGGAGCGCATCGACGCCATGAAGGAGCGCAAGGGCGTGAAGCAGGACGTTGAGCTGGACGCCAACGACCTGAAGGAACTGGTCAAGGAATTCAAGCAGATCTACCTCGAGAAGCAGGGCGAGCAGTTCCCGCAGGATCCGAAGGAGCAGCTGATCGGTGCCGTCAAGGCCGTTTTCCGCTCTTGGGACAACCCCCGCGCCAACGTTTATCGTAAGATGAACGAGATCCCCTACGAGTGGGGCACCGCTGTCAACGTGCAGCAGATGGCCTTCGGTAACTCCGGCATGCGTTCCGGCACCGGCGTTGCTTTCACCCGTAACCCCGCTACCGGCGAGAAGAAGCTGATGGGCGAGTACCTGATCAACGCTCAGGGCGAGGATGTCGTTGCCGGTATCCGTACGCCCTCTCCCATCAGCAAGCTGCATGAGGAGATGCCCGAGGTCTACGATCAGTTCGTTGAGATCGCAACCCGCCTCGAGAACTACTACAAGGATATGCAGGACATGGAGTTCACCATCGAGGATGGCAAGCTCTTCATGCTGCAGACCCGTAACGGCAAGCGTACCGCACAGGCTGCCCTGCAGATTGCCTGCGACCTCGTTGATGAGGGCGTTATCGACGAAAAGACCGCTGTGCTGCGCGTCGAGCCCAAGCAGCTCGACACCCTGCTGCATCCCCAGTTCGATGCCGCTGCCCTGAAGGCTGCCGAGGCTATCGGCAAGGGTCTGGCTGCTTCTCCGGGATCCGCCTGCGGCCGCGTTGTTTTCTCTGCTGAGGATGCAGAGGAGAAGGTCAAGGATGATGCCTGGAAGAAGGTCGTTCTAGTCCGTCTGGAGACCAGCCCCGAGGATATCGTTGGCATGCAGGTCTCTCAGGGCATCCTGACCGTCCGCGGCGGTATGACCAGCCACGCTGCCGTTGTTGCCCGTGGCATGGGCACCTGCTGCGTCTCCGGCTGCGGCAACGACAACAATGTTGCCATCGACTATGACGCCAAGGTCATCACCATCAACGGCCACACCTTCCACGAGGGTGACTGGATGAGCATCGACGGCTCCACCGGCAACATCTATGAGGGCCAGATCGCTACCGTTGCTTCCACCGAGAACACCAACTTCAAGCGCTTCATGGGCTGGGCTGACGCCAACCGTCAGATGAAGGTCATGACCAACGCTGATAACCCGAAGGACGCTCAGAACGCCGTTGACATGGGTGCCGAGGGCATCGGTCTGTGCCGTACCGAGCACATGTTCTTCGCCGAGGACCGCATCAAGGCTGTCCGTGAGATGATCTGCGCCCGTACCGTTGAGGAGCGCAAGGCTGCTCTGGCCAAGGTTGAGCCGTTCCAGGAGGCCGACTTCACTGCTATGTACCGCATCATGGGCGACCGTCCGATGACCATCCGTTATCTGGATCCGCCGCTGCATGAGTTCCTGCCCACCAAGGCAGAGGACATTGCTGCTCTGGCTGCCGATATGGGCATGACCACCGAAGAGCTGAACAACGTTGTTGTCAGCCTGCACGAGTTCAACCCCATGATGGGCCACCGCGGCTGCCGTCTGGCTGTTACCTATCCCGAGATCGCCGAGATGCAGACCAATGCCGTCATCAAGGCTGCCATCAAGGTTTCTGCTGAGACCGGCAAGATGATCACGCCTCACATCATGATTCCTCTGGTTGGCGAGGTCAAGGAGCTGAAGTTCGTCAAGGACGTTGTTGTCAAGACGGCTGATGCCCTGATCGCTGCTGCCGGCGTTGACATGAAGTATGAGGTCGGCACCATGATCGAGATCCCCCGTGCAGCCCTGACTGCCGGCGAGATCGCTAAGGAAGCTGACTTCTTCAGCTTCGGCACCAACGACCTGACCCAGATGACCTTCGGCTTCAGCCGTGACGACGCTGCCAAGTTCTTGACTGCTTACTACGATAACAAGATCTACGAGAGCGATCCGTTCCAGCATCTGGACCAGATCGGCGTTGGCAAGCTGGTCAAGATGGCTGCTGCTGACGGCCGCGCCACCAACCCGAACCTGGGTCTGGGCATCTGCGGCGAGCACGGCGGCGATCCCTCCAGTGTTGAGTTCTGCCACAATGTTGGTCTGGACTATGTCAGCTGCTCTCCCTTCCGTGTTCCCATCGCCCGTCTGGCCGCTGCTCAGGCTGCCATTAAAGCTCCCCGCAAGTAATTTGCAGGTTGGTTCTAAGCGCTGCAATGGCTTCCAATAGGGGTACATCCTTATAGGAAATGGCGTTGCTGCGTGCTTTGGGCGGGAATGTGGAAAGACCTGAATTCAAAGGTCAATCTATAATAACCTGTAAAGTCCCTAATTGCTTTTATCGCAATTAGGGACTTTTTTTGTTGTTTTGACCGTATGAATACATTTTCGCAAAAATGTACAAGGTTTCGGATGTACATTTCGGGGCCCGAATTTACCAGAAAATCTACAAGTCAGGAGCACGCAGAACTATGAGTAAAAGCGCAGTTCCGTACCTTTATGGCGCGGAGGAAACCATACCAATAGAGCAGATGCATCCATTTGCAAACCACCCATTCCATGTTAGGCACGACTTGGAAATGAAGGAGCTTATGGACAGCATAGAATGAAATGGCATGCCTCCGAATATTACAGGAAGAATAAGCCACGGGGAAATGTAAGCCCGTTGGACGATATGCTACCAAATTTTATTCTATGGGGAGCACTTTTTCTGATTTGTGGATTTGGTTTTGTGCGAGCGAAAACACATCAATATCTAGTCGCAGATTTAAAGGCAATGTTTGGAACAATTATTGTTTCTATTGCGGTTGTAACGTCAATAAGAAGGCTAATGGCGAGTGGATATGATTTGGTAGGGTGCCTTTTTGAGTTCCTGAACCGCTATTTTATACTGAATGATGTTTTAATTGTAATACAATATTTTGTTCCATATTTTTTTATGAATAGAAGTGCAATTGCGAGTGTAAATAACAGGGCCTATTTTGACCAGTTGACAGGCTTGCTTGGAATCAATGGTACTACTCGATGGGATATATGGAGTATTGCAATTATCATTTTGAACTTTTATATAACCAGCATCATGAACTTTCTTGAGTGCCAAAATTGCATCTTTATGGTTCTTTATTTTCTTTTTGGAGCGATAGTCCAGTCTCCTTGTCTTTCCCTGCACCAGTTTTCCGATGTAGACCTCGTTGTGCAGAATGCGGTCCACTGCTTTGGCAGACCACGGCGGCTCATCGCTCTTGCGGAAATGCAGGCTCAGCTTTGTACCGCTCTGCAACTTTCGTGCAGCCGGGGACGGCACCTTTTTCGCATTCAATCGGTCTGCGATCCTCTGATTATTCATGCCACTGATCTTCCAGAGGAAAATATCTTGCACTGTTTCCGCTGCCAGTTCGTCCACGATCAGCTTAGTATGATTGCTGGGGTCCTTCTGGTATCCATAGGTTGCAAAACTTCCCACAAAATCACCGCGTTTCCGCTTGACCGCAAGCTGGCTCTTGATTTTGACGGAAATGTCCCGGCAGTACGCATCGTTGAGCAGGTTCCGCATTGGGACCATGATGGAATCGCTGGTCTTCCACGCAGATTGACTGTCATAGTTGTCCGTCACCGCAATCAGCCGAACCCGCATGACCGGAAAAATGCGTTCCAGATAACGTCCCACTTCAATGTAATTCCGTCCAAAGCGGGACAAATCTTTCACCAGAATGCAGTTGATAGTCCCTTGTTCCAGTTCCCTGAACAGGTTTTGGAACGCAGGCCGTTCAAAGTTCGAGCCGGAGTAACCATCGTCCACAAACTCATCCACGATGCACAGTTCCGGGTGGTCTATGGCATAGGCTTCCAGTAGTGTGCGCTGGTTTGCAATACTGTCGCTCTCTGTCTTATCGCCATCCTCACGAGACAAGCGCAAGTACAAGGCTGTACGGTATCGGGTTGTATTTTGCTGTGTTTTCTTCTGCAAATTCATATCAGGGTATAACAAAAGCCTTCCACCTCCTTAACGAATCGGCAATACTGTTCGTCAGAGAAGCGAAAGGCTCCACATTTTTTATGTAGAACAAGCCTACCGAGCAAGTTCTGCTCAGTTTGCACATTCCTATTTTCTTACCCACAAACAGCTTACCAGAATCATCATCCTTTGTCCAGCGCTTTATCGCATTAAAGTGTGAAATTTTCTGCGTGATTTTTCAGCAGCTTGCCGAAATATTCTCTGCCTTTTCAGCTGGCCGATTGAAAACACCTGCCAATGCGCTCAGACAGTGTACTGCTCCCTCTCGGTGCAAAGTTCAGCTTCACAATGATTCCGTTGTCCAGATAGCAGTAAAGATTTCGGACCTTATCCAGCAGATTTTTCAGCCTTTCCTCCTGCGGCAATCCGTGTTCCACTGCATCCTGCGGCAGTTCCTGCAATTCATGCTGTTCTATCGTGCGGATGTCCCGATCTTTCATCTGGTGGACCTGTTCCAGCCAGTTTATTGTGCCGTTTTCTTTCAATCGCACACCTCCCATTCAGGCCAAAAGTGTTTTCAGCAAATCCAATTTTGCCTGTCCTATGTCTTTTCTCATGCTAGGGCCTGTGCAGGCAATCGGTGTACACAATTCCAGCAGACGGTCATAGATACGGGCGTGTGCGGTATCCTGTGGGTTCTTCAACTCCGTCAGGGTCAGGTTCGTAGTAACGATCAGTGGTTTCCTGCTGCGGTAACGGCTGTCGATAATGTTGTAAATCTGCTCCAGCGCATATTCCGTGCCTCGCTCCATGCCGAAATCGTCAATGACAAGCAACGGATAGCCGCAGAGCCTGTCCACGACTTCATTCCGCCCGGAAAAGGCGTTATTCAGTTCATTCATGATTCGGGCAAAATTCGTCATGCAGACGGCCACTTCCTGTTCCATCAGGGCATTGGCAATGCAACCCGCCATAAAACTCTTGCCTGTACCAACACCGCCCCAGAGCAGCAGCCCCACATTCTTTTCCCGCATTTCCGGCCAGTGGGCCACATACCGCTGTGCCAGCTGCATCTGTGGATTTTGCCCGTGATCGTTTGCAAATGTCCAGTGCTGCATCGCCCAGTCGGTAAAGCCCTGTAGCTTCAGCCGCTGCACTTTCTCATAATGCAGCCTTGCACGTTCTTCTTTCTCTTGCTTTTCCCTTGTAGCCTGCCTGCACCGGTATTCAGCAGGATGGCGGTCACGCCCAAACAGCTTTTTGCCATTCGGAAAGAACGCTTCCTTGGGAGTTTTGCAGCTGCCGCAGTACAGCAGCCCATCTTCTGCAACATAGTCCTGCGGTTCCACAGAGATCGTCATAAGCCTGTCCATCGCTGTCTGGATCGTTTCCGTCATAAACTTTCCTCCTTGTTGTAGGTATAGTCCGGGATGCCTGCTCCCGGTTTCTGTTGTCTTTTCTTCCGTGCTGACCAGCTACGCAGGGTCGCCGCATGGTCTGCGTACTTCCTGCCTGTAGACTGCATATAGGCTGAAAGGTCTTCGATCAGAGTATCCAACTCTGCAATTTTCATTTCCAGTTCCGAATAATCTTCCAGAAAAACATTCCGATATCGCCCATACGCTTCTTTAGTTCTATTCAGTTGGTTCAATCTTAGGTTGTTCTTATTTATTTGGTTAGGTGTGCAGTTTTGCGCAATCGTATTGCTCACTTTTGAACAATCAGGCTGCTCATTTTGGGCCATCTCGATTGGGCATTTCTGCGCAGTCTGGGGAACGCCGAGAAATATCTGGTTTGGCTTGGAAAAGCCATTGGACCGCCGTTCGATCAGCCGTGCGGCTTCCAGTTCCCGCAGGGCACGGGTGACACTGGAAATGCTGCTCTGAAGATCTTCCGCCAGCCCTGCCAACGGATAGAGCACATATGCCCGGCCCTGCACATCCACCCAGCCGTTCTTCTGCGAAAGAGTCATGCGGTCCAGCAGCAAAACATACGTCAATCGTGCCGTATGGGAAAGGCTCATCTGCAGCAGAAATTTCGGATAAGGGAAATAAGCGGGCAGTGGGGTTTGTGCCTTGATGTACTCTTTACTCAAACTTCCTCCTAATCGTTTTCAAAAGTCCTTGCCGAATGGGAAAGTCCTGCACGGGCTTACGCATCCGGCAGGGTTCCGGGGTGCGGGGTGGAAGACCCTGCTGATTACAGGCTCATATCGTAGCTACGCTTCTTGGCTCGCGGTTGCCGTTCGCGCTGCTGCACTTTTGCCGTTTCAAGGATGCTATCAACATTGGCAAGTACCGTCTGTATTTCGGCATTGCGTTCCTTAAAATAGTGGTATGTTTCATACCGTGCGTCCCTCATACGCATAAGAAGTTCCTTCTTTACCCGGAGTTCCTTTATGTGGATTTTGTAGAAAGATACTGACCGATGTAGTGAATCTGCTCATTTATTTTCTTGATTTCACTTTCAGCACATTTTGCATCGTACCGCGCTACTGCCATTTTTTGGTCAATACTTTCTGCAGTTTTATAGAGTTCTTCATAAGAACCATACCCGTGTTCCTGCACATAGAGAACCGTCTGTGCCATCTGCTGCAAATTGGAAATCTTGACTTTCTGAGCGTAGGCATAGTTCTGCTGGGCTTTTACGCAATCCTGCAGATTAACAACCAGCCGAAGATTCGACTTGATGTATAGTGCATCCATAGGATCATCGACACGCCACCGCTGCTTTTCTTTCTCGGCTGCGTTACACTTAAAAAGCAATAAAAGATGCGCACGGCCAAAACAGGTTCCCAGCGTTTTGGCCGAAATGAATTTATCTCTGTCTGCCGGAAGATAGCTGAATCGCCCTCGATGGTCTTTTAGCAAAATGCCGTATTCCAGCTTTAACAGATTTTGGAAGTCCATAAAAGACACTGATCTTTTGGCCACATCGGTAATAGCATTTCTGATTTTTTCTTTTTCTGTTTCAAAAGTCGTGCGCATGGGAGTGAGACCCTCTAGTGTGAGTTCGAAATTGGCAAAGTCAAGATTAACTTGTCCGCGTCGCTTGGTATGATATTCCTGTTCCGACATTTTCTCAAGAGAGGGGGAAAGCAGATCGACCTGATTCAGATTTTCCCTCATACAAATGTCCATCAGCGATTTCTGTAAATACTTCAAATAATCCTTTGTCAAATGATGTTTGTAGCCCGCCTTACAGTCAATAGGACGTTCCATAAAAGGCTGCGGCAGAACATCCAGTTTTCGCAGACTGTTGATTACGATATGGACATGAATATTTCCGCTGCCATTGTGACCGTCCATGTGCGTACAGACCAATGCCTGATGTCCCGGAAAGTTGGCTTTTGCATATTCCAGCCCGATGGCCTGCGCCCGCTCTCCCGTCAGACCGCACTCGTCTTTATCTGCTGGATCAAAGCTGATAACGTAGTGGTGGCTTTTGATTTCATTCTTGTTTTGGTTCTTCTGGTATTCGCGGTTCAGCTGCTGACAGGCAGCATCGAAAGAGTAGGGTTCACAGTTCAGACCGGCTATGTAAAACTCTTTCCGCATGATGCAGTTTCCTTTTTCATCTCGCACTGGAACCTTATGAAGCTCATCATGTTCAAAAACGAGATATTTCAGCGCAGCACCATAATTGGAACTCTTACTTGCAATGTGCTTTAATATTGCCATAGTTCTTTCCTGCCATTTCTGCGACTTGTTCCCGCATCTCAAAAATACAGGCAATCGCATGGTTGATGTTTTCGTGCATCGCACGGGACTGGATACCGCCGCTGTTGAAGAAAGCCGCGATCTGGTTCAGGTTGTTTCCGATGGCGGCAAACTCCCGTGTGATTGCTTCGATCTCGTCCGGGTGGACATAGAACACATACGAGGTATTCACACGGCCTTTCATCAGCATCTGCGCTGCAAATTGAGAGAGGGTCATCCCGGCATCTTCTGCCTGCCGGTGTAAAAGTTCATGTACTGTTTCTGTAACTCGTG
>ERZ773138.1520-NODE-1520-length-21246-cov-4.125006_pt1 | contig 21246 bp, 29 predicted proteins | sample MGYA00511114_ERZ773138 | MGnify/ENA primary metagenome ERZ773138 (study PRJEB29015, sample SAMEA2737805) | human gut metagenome | biome: human gut; feature: human-associated habitat; material: faeces | place: China | collected 2012 ...
TTTATATTTAATACTTTTATCATTTGTAGAGAGTCTTTACATGCTTTTTCCATAATATCATCTCCTTTTACATAGTATAACATATTATGTAAAATTAGTGTGTTGAAATTTGTCGAAAAAAAAATACCACTTATAAAGTGATATTAATAACTAGTTAACTGCCTTTGTACGATGTTAACACATAACACTTACCTAGAAAATGGCGTACATAAAAGGACTTACTGTTTAACTTACACTAATTTTAACAAAAAAAATATTCTTTGTCAACATTTTTTATAAAAAATAGTGCAATAACTAAAAATGCCTATGCTACCACATAGCACTTACCTAGAAAATGGAGGCATTTTTAGATTTACCGTTGCACTATATTCAATATTATTCCTATACTATTGTATTTTATTCGTATTTTTTATAAATTTATTTTGAGGAAATATAAATGTTGGTAATATATATCCTTTTTCTTTCATTTCTTTTATCTTATTATCATACTTCCCATTTGTTAACATATTTGAGTATAATAAATTTGAAAATATATCTGCAATTTGTATAAATACATTTTGACAAGAATCATAATATTCTACTGTTGCATTCTCTATTATTCCTGCACTTAATACTAGCTCCTGATTCAAATAATCTTCTAATGAAAACTTTGAGTCTGTCTTTACATTTCTTTCATCTATATGTAAATATATTTCTTTATCATTAACATATCCTTTTTTCTTGGAATTAATTAAAAATAGTTTCAATAAATAATTAAAAGTTCTAGCTTTATTTTTTACAAATTTAGGTTCTATTAAATTATTATCTAAAACTATATATCTTATTTCAAACAAATCATTTTTACAGAAAAAATCAACAAATTTTATTTTTAATTCTTCTGTAAAACAACTTCCTTTTAATTCTATAAAATTACCTTTATCATCAAACATTTTGTGATATTTATCAGCTTCCTTTAGTTCTTCGAAATTTTTTCTAATAAACAATTTATATACTCTTCTTAATCTTTCTTTGTTTTTTGGTATCACAATTCCTACAACAAAATATCTTTTTAATCTTGTTTTAAATGGATTTATACTACCAGATTCGTCAATATACATATTTATCATGTTCAAACATCCTTTTATTTTTTAATTTGTTATATTTTAGCATGTTTTTATAGAAATTGCAAATTATAAAATTTATTTTTATTCTTATTATTTCCTTAAAATATCAGCAAAATCAACCTCTTACATTCAATTTTAAGGTGTTTTATTTTTTATTTAATATAATTACATGCCTTGATTTTTAAGTCGTTTTTTATATTTTCACTTTATGACAAATTTCGACAACATTTTCATTTTTTTGTGTGATATAGTGTAGAAAAAAGGAGTGATTTATATGAAAACTGATTTAAAAAAAGAAGATTTCATTAGAGTATTAGAACAATACAACCAAACGTATAATATTCAAAAATCCGAATATGAACAGTTGGATTTAAAAACTAAAGACTATTATATACAAACCATTTTATTTAAAAAATCATTTGGAATGTATTCTGAGGAAGAAACACATAAAATCTATGAAGATTTTGTAAAAGAATTTAACCAATCAATGCATGAAAAAAATTCTTTAAAATATGAGCTTACAAATACTGTACAAATGTACAATCAACTTTTGTTAATTATAAATGAAATATATGGTTCTGTTGATGGATATGAAAAATTAAAGCTAGACATCTAAAATGCCTAGCTTTTAATATTATAATTTAGTACAATAATTTAATGAAATCCACCCACTTGGAATTAATCCAAATCCATTTTGAACTTTAGTAACTGTTGTTACTACTCCACGTTTTAATCCATTAGTATATTGATTTCCTAATCTTTTATTTTGATATCTTGCATTAGACGTTAATTGTTTATATCCTTTTATTTTATACTTTGTACTAGGACCTGTTCTAACATTTAAGACACTAGCATTTACTTTGTATTTTCCTGTTGTATATTTCACACCAGAAATAGTTTTAACAGGATTTGAAGCTACAGCCATATAACTTGTTAGATAATTACTAGAAACCCATTTATTTATCCCTATTCTACTCCAATTGCCATCTGTTTCATATACTGTTACTGCTGTACCATTAGATAATCCACCTACAATATATCCATTAGGCTTATTTCTTATATTTAATCCTATTTTAGCATTTACATATCTAGTATATGCTTGCGTTGTAACTGGACGTGTGTTGTTTACTTGTACATTTCCATCATGAGCAAATGCAAAGAATTTACTATAATTAGCATAGTTTCTAAAATTGTCTATGCTACAATATACTGTATTTCCATCTACAGTTACTTTGCCTCTTCTTGTACTTGTTGAGAATTTGCCACTATATAAATATGGATCATATATCTTTAATGTATCTCCATCTATTCCAACTAGAACGATAAAGTGTCCACCCGTTGTAAACAATCCATTTCCACATGATACTATTACATAATGATTATTTCTTAATAACTCTACAGCTTTGTCTAAATAATATGTTTCTTCATATCCAATATCAAATTCGTCTGCTACAGCTCTAAAAGCACTAAAATATGTACCATTATTTGCACTTCTATATCCATGTTGTACAAACAAATCACACATAGTATCAGGTGTTATTGCTCCTTTTGTAGCTGTTACTACCATTGAAGCACATGTAGGACCACAAGCACTAGAACCTATTGTTTGGTTTGGATTGCCTACACTAGAATACATCTTGCTTGCCCATCTACTATCTAATTGTGAATAATATGTTAATCCAACATAGTCTCCTAATTCTACATTCCAAGTTTCTGCTTTTGCTCCTTCATAAGCTATGTCTCCTTGAAGTTGAAATCCTTCTGTTTCTTCTCCTTCTTGCTCATTTGATACAGCATTCTCTTGTTCTTCTGTTTGCTCTATTATTTCTGTAGATGGTAAAGATTCTATTTCTTCTTTACTCATTTCTCTTGTTGCTATATCTGTTACAGTGTCTGTAACTTTTTCTACTACATCTTTTTGCAATTCTTTATCATCACTAAAAGCAAATACTGTAAATAATATAACACTCATCATTATTACTGATATTATAGTTAAAAATTTCTTATCTTTCATTTTTCTTTCCCCTATCTTAATCCTAATTTAAAAAGAGCAAATGCAAGTATTGTATAGAATAAATAATCAATTAATTTATCCCATTTCATACCCTTTTGCTCTTCTCCTTTTTGTATTTCTGTTTTTATTTCAGAAACATTATCTTCTACATTGCTCATTCTATAATCCATCTTTTCCATTATAGAATATGTATTCTGCAGTTCTTTTATTTGTTCATCATGTTCATCTATTCTTTTGGTATTTGACTTTCTTCCTTCTTCGACAGCAACCAGTCTTTCAATTACTTCTGTATTTTCCACTATCCCACCTCCTCTATCTCTTTAACTTTCCACTTCTGTATTGTATTTTCTTTTTGTTCTTCAACCATCTGTTTTTCCTGCTCTTCTGCTAAATATCTTATTAGTTCTTCATAATCATTTGCATTAATTTTATTTTTATCTGCATAATCACTAGCTTTTAGTATTGAAAAGTCTACAGTATATATCTTTGATTTATATAAATTCATTATTGCATTTTTGAATAATTTACTAGTATTCAATTTACTCACCTCCTGCAAGTATTTGAGCTTGCATATTATTTAATAATAGTCCTATATCAGCTAATGCCTCAACTTCAAAAATAGGCTTTATCTCATTCGTACTAAATATATTTGTTTGTCCTTTATAACTTATTGCATTTTTTATTTGTTCATATGCTTCTTTCTGAACTTCTGTATATGTTTCTATCTCTTCTTCTGCTAGTTCGTATTCTACTGTAATAGGATTTTGTGATAACCAAGTTTTAAGTTCTGTTACTGTCGTTGCTTTAGATTTATCTATAAATATTACAAATTGTTTTCTTATTCCAGCTGAAGTCGACCAGCTAAAATGTTCCGTGTCTGAACCGATTTTCGAAAATTTAAAGTGGCTACAAAGTGAAGCTCCATTATCTTTAAGAGCTTTTTCTAAATTTATGTAAAACCTTTCTACATTTGTTAAAGAAGCAGTCCAAACAGTCCAATTTTCATCATCACTGCCATCTAACACAATTTGTTTTCTCGTATGATGTATTTCATCATCTGCTAGATAGTCTCTTTGCATCAATTTTTGACCTTGTACAAATGGAAAAACAATATGACTTTCATTGTTACCTAAGTTCTCATTAGAAATTATAATTTCTAAATTTCCACAACCATATCCGCTGTCTGCTGTCGCTTGTACACCTCTTTCTATTTTTATGCTATCTAACATTTCTTGATATGTATTACTTCCACCTGTTATCCACACATATGCGATTAAATATTTAGCTGTTGAATTAGTTGTTATTGTCATAACATTTGTATATGCATTACTTGCATAACCTTCAACTTGTTGCGAATAGTTTGGTTCCTCACTAGTATAAGCAAGAGCAAATCTATTTTTTGTTGCATCATACTTCTTTGAAACAGTGTATGTAGTATTTGGTTTACATGGTATCCATACTGTTTTATATGTATTTTTTACATTTCCGCCTAACCCAGAAGTGTCAATCGGTGTATCCAAAATATTAGGATTATCTTTGTTATATAAATTTCCATTGTCCCCAACATTTCTAATCTCACTTGGAAATTCTACAGAAGGCATCAGTCCACCTTGTTCGAAACCAGTAAAATTTTCTCCTTCTTCTAATTGTGGTCTCCATGTAAAATTATTTAAAATATTACCAGTTGCAATAAATACTCTTATTCTATATGTCCCCTCTGCTAAATCTAGAGTAGTAAAATTCTTTGCACTAGAATATGCTGTTAGTCCTCCTCCTTTAACAGTTGTATATGAGCCATCTTTTTCTTTTTGTTGTAGAAGAATTGCAGGTGAACTAGTTGCTGTCCCTAACGACCATGTTCCCTCCATATTTTTAGACAAAGTGTATTTTCCAGCTGAAATATTAATTGGATTGCTATAAAAATTCACTACACCAGAGGCAGTACCATTTAGTGTTATGACTCCGTTTTTTATTGAGCATGTAATTCCTTGGTTAACAGTTTCTTTTATATCATTAAAAATTATTTTATTCTTTCCACTTCTTGTTTCTTGACTGCTATTCCCCTCAATTCTAAATTTCGTAAATTTTGCTCTTGCTGTATTTTCTAATGCTATACTTTCTCCTTCGTTACTTGCTTTTGGGAGTAAGTCTATTATCTCTGTTATTAAATCAATTTTTGAGTTTGCCTCTCCTGCATAATCATCTACCTTGTCCCAATTTTTATTCAATGCTTTGTCTATATCAAATTTATTGTTATTAGTTTCAAGAGGTTCTTCATGTTTAAATAGCTTCAAATTTTTTGTTTCACTCATTTATTTACTCCTTTCTCAAGAGTTTCTATTCTTTTTATTAAACTTTGGATAATATTATCTTTTTCTTTATCTTTCGCTTGTAACTTTTCTATTTCATCTTGTTGCTCTTGTATTGCTTTATAAGCTATTGATACCATAGAGTATAAATTTATTCCTTCTTTATTGCTTGATATTATTTCTTTTGAACAATTATATCCATCTCCAATTATTGTGCCTATTGTTTTTTTGCTTTTTTCTTCTGATTTATAATTAAACATATAAATGTCTGTTTTTAATATTTCATCTAGTGCTCTTGATTGATATCTTTCTATATTCTTTTTTACCTTTATTGAGCTATTAGATATTACCTCTCCAGTTGCTGTTATATTCCCTTCAACATGAAGTCGACGACACACAATAAAACCATCATCAGAAAGTGTACAATTGCAATTTTCCTCTCCAATTCTTAATGTATGGCTTCCTGCTAAATCAACATAAAAACTTATTTTATCTAATATAGATATAGAAGGATAGATATTGCCAATCTGAGGAATTATAGATAGTAAAAGTTGTCCTGTTGATGTATCATCAATGTATAAACCTGGCATAGCGTCTCCATGCATTTTTATATTTGTAGCAACTATCCCAGCATTTGCACTATTTAATACTAAGTCACATCCATCTAATACCATTTCTCCCGTGCACCCTTCAGAATTTTTAGGTGGCATTGTAAAGTTTTTTATATACATTATTGGCCAGAATTTATCATCACTTGATGTTATTACTCCCCAAGCCATTCCATCTTCTACCGATTTTCCATAATCCGTAGGAACAGCAAAACTTATATAATTCTGTTTTTCTACTGTTTGCACTCCCATTTCTCCGAACACTGTATTTCCATCACTTTTATAAAAATGTTGACCATTTTTGTCCAATGCCATCATTACATTCTTATCTTTATCTAATATTGCTAAACTAGCATTTTTATTTATTATCATCATTTGAATAAAGTCTGAAATTTGATTCCATGCCACTTTTACATGTTCATAGTTTTGCTCTATTGCTGTTCCCAATTTGCTTGTTTCTGTATAGCCTTTTAGCTTGTTATCTGTACTAGAATTTGCACTATTTATTGCTTCTGTTTTTGCCGTTGATGTTTCTGTTTTTGTTGAATATGTTTTACTTACTTCACTTGTTATGCCTTCTGCTTTTTGTGTTATTTGTGAATTTGTTTCTGTTTTTGTATAGTAATTATTACTTAAATTTTTATTTGTACTATCTGCTGTACTCTTTGCTGTGTTTGCTGTGGATTGTGCTTTATCTGCTTTACCATCTACTGTTTTTATTTCTGTTTTTACTTCACTTACACTTTGTGTTATTCCGTTTATATCTTGTTCGTGTTTTGTTAGTTTTTCAGAATTTTCAGTTGTTTCTTCAACTAATTGTTCAATCTTTCCTTCTGCTTGACTTATTCTGCTTTGAACTCTTCTGTTTACAACCTTTTGACTTTCTTTTTTTACGGTTGTTTCTTCTTTTTGTTTTATTTGGATTTTACTTGATATTTGTGCAATAAATCTTCCTTCTAATGACATTTCACCTTGATAAAAAACATTTTTACCATTTATAACTATTTTGTCTCCAATGTCTATAGCAGGGTCTATTATTACTTTTCCTTCAAATGTATTTACTGTCAAATCTTTTATTTTGTTGTAAATCTTTTGAACTTGGTCTTCGTCAACAATGTACATATTTTCTTGATTTATCCAAAGATTATTTCTTGTGTCATCTCCAAATTTAAAACTTCTTACCCCATCTTCATAAGATACTTTTGAAATTTTAAATTCTTCACCCCATTTATATTCTCCAAACATTTCAAGTGATATTTCTGTTTCATCTTGACCAAATTCTCTGAAACATAATTTTCCTTCTCTATCAATACAAGCAAAGCAACCTGCACTCTCTGCAATATAACTAATGTATTCTCTTGCTGTTACAGTATTGTCATAAACAGATACCTTTTTATCAGAATTTAAAAAAGAAGTAGAACCTAATTCTACTCCTGCTTTATTACAAATATCTTGTGCAACTTCTAATAGTGTTGCTTCATTTTTTTTATCTATCAATTCTTTCCCATTATAATTAAATTCAAATTTAATCATATTGTCTAATGCCTTTATTGTTATTGTATTGTCATCATTATCTGTGTAATCATCTACATTATAAATTCCAATTGGTATCATTTCAAAACTACTATTATTACTACTTAAACTTTTAACTGATATTCCATTTAATGTTCCTACCAACATTGCATTTACTTCTGCTACTGTTAATGCGTGATTTATTAATATTCCATATTCTACTCTTATTTTTGAAAGAGTTTTTGGCATTTTATCTTTATATAGTTTCATTTCAATGTATTGACTTGGTGTACCACCTAAGCAAAATTCTTCTTCAAATGCATTGCCACCTTTTTTAAAATCCAAAATATAGTCTGGATTTATTAGTACATCATCTATATAGATATTCATTGCACAAACTGGGTTTTCATATCTATTTTGTTTCCACTTTTTACTTGTTTCGTACATTAACTCAACCCCTTTGCTTTATTTACTGTTGCTTTTTGTTGTGCTGTTAATTCTTTTTGCATCAAATTAAAAGACACTTTCCATCTTGATTTGGAAGTGTCTTCATCTAATCCTGTTTTATGCATTTCGCTTGTTCTTTTGCTTACTCTGAATTTTGCGTTTTCTAACATACCACCTTGAACACTCGGGCATTTTACTGTGACTATCATCGGATTCTGGTATGTTGCCTGCAAAAGTTTTTCTGCCTCGTCTTCTGATAAGTAGTCCCATGACATTTCAAGCTTTAGCATTCCAATTGCAATCGGATTATCTATTAATGCTCCTGTTACTTTTGATGTATAACTATCATTGTCTGTATCTTCTATATTATCTTTATATGTAGATGGTGTTTTCATTAACTTACCATTTAATTTCCATAACATAATTTTACCCTCCTACTAAAGCTTCTATGTCTTTTCCTGTTCTTCTTTTCTTGTCTCTTAAATCATCTAACAATATTTGTCCTAGTTTTTGATTTCCTACATTAATTGTTAAATATATTGGTCTATCATCGCTATTCCCACTATAATTAGATAATACATCCTCAAATGTATCACGCATAATATTTTGTGGTGTTACAATTTCTGGATTTGTTTTAGCTCCGGAATATTCACCAGCTATTACGGTCGTCGCTTCTGTTAAAACACCACCCTTTGCTAATCTTGGTAAACTCAATGTATTTATGCTTCCAACATAAACTCCTGGAATTAGATTAATAAGCCTAATTCCCCCATTAATTAATCTAATCGCACTATTTATGGTTCTTTCAATTAAAGATATAACGCCATTAATACCTGATTTAACAGCTCCAGATATTGCATTCCCTATACTTGTACCTAGGCTTGAGAACGTATTTCTTACTCTGCTCCATACTCCACTAAAAAAACTTCCTATATTTGAAAAAATATTTTGAATTGAATTATATGCATTTTGAAAATTCTGTACTATTCCATTTTTTATATTACTTACTGCATTTTTTATATTAGATGTAATATTGTTCCATATATTTGATGCTATATTTTTTATATTGTTAAAAATGTTTGAAATATTATCTTTCACGCTATTAAATATACTAATTGCTGTCTGTTTTATATTTTCCCAAATTTGCTTTATACTATCTACTAGGCTAGATATTCCATCAAGTAGTCCTTGAATTATATATGTTCCTAATTCTGCCATGACTGTAGATGGTGAATGTATTCCAAACACATTTTTAAATCCTTCTATAAAAGGTGTAAAAATATGGTCTATTACCCATTGTCCCAAATTGCCAAGTGCTTCTATAATTCCTTTGAATATTCCTTCAACAACATTTCCACCACATTCTTTTATTTTTTCACTGAAAAAGTTTCCTGCTTCATCTATAGCTTCATTTATTTTTTCTCCTAGAATCATTCCTAAATTAATAAAACTTGCAAAAGCACTTCCCAACATTTCAAACATTGAGTCTACAATTCCATTCCAATCTATGTTTTTACAAAAATCAATTAACCCTTGAACAATAAAACTCCAATCAAAATCCTTAAAAAATGTTGTAATACCATTTAAAGCTCCCTTAATACCTGTACTTATTGTATCTCCTAATGCTCCCCAATTTGTATTTTTAAAAAATCCATTGATTGCATTAGCAACAGCACTACCTAAACCTGACCAATTAAATGTATGAACAAATGATTGAACAAGATAGATTGCAGTATTTATTCCTTGCGCTATAGTATTCCCGACTTGCTTCCAGTCTGTTGTTGCTATGAAACCATTTAAAAATTGTGCAATATTAGTTCCAATTTTTTTTGCTGTATTTTGTATTTTATCCCAAGGTATGCTATTCATTGCATCATTTAATTTTTCTCCAATTGTTGCTCCAACTTCATACCAATTTCCATTTTTTATTACATCTATAATACTATTATCTACTTTAGATAAATCAAAACTTGGTGCTGTTGTTCCTCCACTTCCACTATCTGAATTACTATTATTGTCAGAGACATTATTTATTTCACTATGTATATTAGATAAGCTCTTTGTTTCATTTTTTGCCTTTTTAGCATTTCCAGCCATACTTGCATATGAACTTGCACTTGCTTTAGCAAATATATTTACTCCTGTTAGTACGTAAGCTACACTTTGAATCGCTTTCATTAATTGATAAACTAAATTTGTTACAAACTGAATAACTGGTGCTAATGCACTTCCCATAGCATATTTCATATATTCAATGTTTGCACTTAACTGTTTAGCTCCTGCATTTTGACTTGATAACCATGTATTTGCACAACCACTTAAAACAGAATAAATGCTTCTTAATGAGAATAATGCCATAGCATATTTCATAACGTTTCCTATTCCTTGCCTTAATCCTGTCCCCATTCCTTTTATATTATTTGTAATATTTTGAGTTATTTTTGGTAGTCCTTTAAAACTATTTTTTATACTAGACATACTAGGCCTAACTTGTTCTATTTTTTGCTTAAATGCTTCAAAAAAACTACTCAATTTGTTTTGAGTAGTTGCTGTCTGAGATATTTGTTGTCTTAATTGTGACATTTTGCTCTTTGCTTCGCTAAGTTGCTTATTATAATATTGTATTTCTTTTACTAATACTTCTTCTTTATCGCTTAAATTAATATATTGTTTATTGTTTTCTAGCCTTTCAGGATTTACTTTATTCATTGGTTCATTAGCTATTTTATCTAACTTAGGTGTTATTATATCTAATTTTATTTTTCGGGCATTTATTTTTTCTTGTAAACTATCAATTTGCTTTTGTATCTGAGATATTTGTTTTTGTGCATCTTTATTGTTAACTTTTATTGCAAGTTCATTATTTGCTGAGCTTTTTCTAATCTCTTGTAGTTTTTTCTTGATAAAGAAAACTGCCTGCTGTACTTTATTTTTCATCTCTTTTGTATTTATTTTTGAAAAAGCATTTTGTGTTTGATCCATCTGCTTTTTTATGGTTGGTACTATTTTTTGAAACTCTTTTAATGCTTCTTCTACTTTTGCAGTTACTATGATTTCTATCTCTTCTACCGTGATAAGTCATTCCCCCTTTCTCCTTAATTTAACGAAATAAAAAAACACCTACCTAAGTAAGTGCTTTTTTATTTTTTGTTGTATTTTTATTTAAATATACTTGTAGGAGCAAATCCCATTTTTCCTTTCTTTATTGTCCATGTATTACCACAGTTTTGGCAAACTGCTACAGTAGAATTTATTGTTTTAGTTTTATTTGTGCCTTTAGATTTTTTCCAAAACAAATTAGATATACCTAGTGTACACAAAGCAGTAAATCCTCTTGCACTATTATTTACATGTCCACCAAATCCAATACCCTTTTTATTTGTTTGTTGACCTTCTTCAACAAGTTGAACTTGAACATTCTCACTTCCACAATAGGGACATTTCATTCTTTTTTCCTCCTTTAGAACATTGATGCTTCTACAATTTTAAAAGTTGCATTTTGCATTGCATTTAATTTGTCTGATGATACATATGTAAATATATCAAAACTTTGACTTTGTCCTGCTGCTAAGTCATTTGCATAAACATAATCTTCATTGATTCTTGCTCCTGATTCATCTACTGCTTCTATATGTAAGTTAAAAGATTTTGTTTCTGAAGTTTTGTTTGTTACTTTAACTGTCAACTTTGTATCCTTTGTTCCATAACTTCCATTAGTCACTTCAAAATTTCCTAGTTGTGCATCTACATCATTAGCTAGAACTTCTTCTGTACTACTTCCTGTTGCCTTATCTAAATTAGCACTAACTTCATTTAAGCTATCTGATAAAGCTTTTTGAGAATTAATTGTAATTACCATTGCTAGTACGCACAAAATAACACCTGCAATAGCTTGTCCTTTGCTGGCTTTTTTAATTAATGATACTATTGCTAAAATTCCTCCTATTAACCCTAAAACAAATGATACATTATTTACTATTGGAATAAATGAAGTACACACTCCTATAATTCCTAATACTAAACCAGCAGTTCCAAATCCACTCTTTTTCCTCTCTTCCATAATAAATTTCCTCCTTTTATTAATTATAAAAAGAGTATATCATTTTAAGTTGAAAAAGCATGTCGAATTTTGTCGAAAATATATATTTTTTATCATTTATCCCTTAAATAACATTCTTTGCTCTTCTAATGTTTGTTCTTTCTCTTCTATTTTAAATAATTCTTTATAATCATCTCTAATTAGAATAATTTTAGGGTCTTTGCTCATACTATCTGCTCTTATAAGTTTATTAGTTACCGATTCTTGTAGATTAATTTCGCTTTTTAAGTTATCAATTATTTTTAAAAGATGAGTTTGGCAGTATATATTTATTTCTGAATATCTACTATTCCAAAATTCATGTGGTTTCATATCAAAATAATATGCCAATGGTTCTATAGAATATATTAATTCTATTAAATTGTTAGCTTTTCTTATATTTTCAATAATATCATTTAATCCTTTTAAATTTGAGCCATTATTTCTTTTTCCACTACTCTGTTGGCTGCATTCTCTACTGCTTTTTCCAATAATTTGTCTGTATTCATTGTTAATAATGGATTTAATGTTATTTCTTTTAGTTCTTTCTTGTTCATTTTCTTTTTGAAAAAACCCTCATTATTCAACGCCTCTGCTATCTTTGCATATAATTCACTTATAGTTATTCCTTCTGCTCTACAATCATCCATAAATTCATACACTTCACTTGATGATGTAAATGCACTTTCACCGTTTTCGTTTTCTGCTAATTTAAATATTATTTTTGACAATGCTTCTATATCTAATATAGAATATGCTTTTATAAAGACTTCTTCAAAATTTTTATTTTTTAGTAGATTAGCTATGTCTACTATCTTTCTTGTTTTTAGTACTAAATTAATTGTTTTATTTTTCGTTTCTATAATCATCTTTTTCTCTCCTTTGCAAAAGAGAGAAGGCTTGTGCCTTCTCCTAAATTAAAATTTTGTTGAATCTCCTTCAACTGGATATCCATCTGTTTCAACTGTTTTTGTTTCTTTGTAAACCCTCATAGTATCTTTTATGAAATCTCCATCGTTTATCTCTTGTCCTGCAATATCTACAGTACATTTAACAGTTTGAACCAATGGCTTAGTAGCAACTGATGCTGTTGATTCTGGATATTTTACGAATAAGTATATTGATGTATCTGCATCTGCTATAGCTTGAATAGCTTTATGTGTCTCTTGTATGAACATCATTTCTATATCAACTGTTTCCGCTTTTCTTTTTCCTTTAGCCATTCTTTCTTCTTCTAAATCTAAAGCACTATATGTTTGTCCCTCTTTTAGAGTTTTTAATTGTCCAATTTTTTGAACATAACCCATTTTTGTTTTTTCTCCTGTTAAAGTTTTTGCATATGATACCTCAGCTTTCATAGCAACTTGTGGTGTCGTTGCTTTTTTTGGTGTTTCTCCTTCCATCTCTAATTCCTCCTTATTATCTTAAATTAAAAGAGGTTGTTATTGAATTATAACAAACCTCAAATGTTATTGCTATACCGTATTTTTGCAATATAGGATCATATACTGCAGGACTGGTATTCGTCCTTGTAAAATTAAGTTCTTGAAGTTTTTTATCAACTTCATCTATCATTTTCATTGCTTGGCGTTGTTTTTCATTCCAACAAGTTACTGATATTTGAAATGTAGAAAATATTGGAAATGCATTTTCTGTTTTATTTACGGATTTTAAAGGTGTATGTAATTCCAAGCAAGGAAATTTACTTGTTGTCGTTGGATTTGTTAATATTTGTTTATATTTTAATGACTCTAGTTTTTCATATGTTAAATCACTAAACTCTAATACACTTAAATCTTTCATTATTTACAACACTCCTTTAACATTTCATCTAATCTTTTCTTTGCTATTTCTGTATTTTCATTTCTGCTTTCAAACTCTGCATCCCCTATAAAATGATTAGCTTTTGAACCTACTGCTACATAAAATTGTTGTTTATTAATAGTTACTATTGGATAACTCAACGACCTCCCCACTTTATTTACAGGGATATACCATTCTGTATATCCTGACTCAATAAAATGTTTTGTTTTTCCTATGTGTTCTTGTTCTGCAAATTGTCCTGTGCCAAAATACTCAAACCATAAATAAGATTGCCCATTTTCAGTCATAAATTTGGAAGGGTCTGCATAAACCCTTCCTTTAACTTCTTTTGTAGACATATCAACCATTTCAACCAATATTCCATCTTCTTTATGACCTTTTTCCAGCCTTATAGCATAACCTCTAATGTTTTTTAATACATCTTCTGTTATTATTTTTGCAGTTTGTGGTAATTTTTGCATTATAGCATTTATATTTTTGAAATTATGTTTCACTTTAAAATTACAATTAAAACTTATCATTGTATTTTCTCCATTCTATATACATAAGTGTTTCCTATTTGGTTTTTATCTAACACCTTATATTCTGGAATAAACTCCTTTAATTTTGAGACATCTTCAAATGATATTCCATTGCCTTTTTGTATATCATAATCTCTAGTCGTACGACCTTTATATGTACTATAATCCACTTCACCAGTAGACTTTCTATCTAACTCGTTGACATCTTGTTGCATATTTAGCCAAGCCTGTCCTTTATATTTCCATACTTTATCTGATTCTCCGTGATCTTCTATTTCTTCATATTGGGATATATATACTTTTGTTAAATCTCGTAATAGCACTATCTAATCCTCCTTAATCCAGACTTTATAATATTATTTCTTAATTCTTCTACAATATCTTTGTATGAACTTGATATACTACCCTCGTTTCTTGAAAGTAAACCCTCTGCTCCTCTTGCAAGATATTCACTTCTTACTGCTTTTTTTATGTATGGAAATAGTTTTGTGTCACCTTTTTTTCTATTAGAATTATCACAGGCAATAGATGTTATATCATCTATTATATCCTGTAATACACCATCTGTATTTTCTTTATAGTTTGCTCCTAGGTTTTTCTTAATTTGCTCTAACATTCTATTGCCTCCATTGTTTATTCTTGTGGTAAAAGAGCTAGTAAATCTTTCTTTTTAGTTATTCCATCAAAAGCAATTTCTTTTTCAGTTAGAATTGCTTTTATTTCTTCAACTGTTAGCTCTTTTTTAGTTTCTTTTTCTATTTTATTTATCTTCAATCCTATAAATGTTGCCATTTTAAACCTCCTAACCTTCATATGAACAATATACACCAGCTAGTTTATTCTCATATACATGTCCATATAAGTTATTGTTTCTGTATTTAAATACATTGTCATCTCCACTTTGATCTTCATCTGGTGTAAAGTATTTTATGTATTGGTCCATAGCTGTTACTGCTGCAGATTTCTCAATGCATAAGAAGTTAATATCTTTTCCTCCTTCTACTAATTCATAATAATCTGATGTTGATGGATTTCCTGCTGGAGAATTTACTTTTGAATATGTTCCAGAACTTTCTGTGTAATATGTCTTTCCTGATACTACAGCTGTATCTTTTGACTTAATGTATGTGTCTTTTGCTTTTTGGTATCCATAATTTTCTTTTCCACTATTTAATGTTATTGCTGTATACATTCTCGTTTGTGGAACTTCAATTATTGTTGAAAATCTTTCTAATACTTTTTTAGATTTAGTTGTATCTAAGTCATCAATCATTCCTTTTAATGTTGGTGTTATAAATAAAATTCTATTTTCTGTTGAAACTTCATCTTCATCCATTTTATTTGTACATGCTCTTAATGCACTTACAACTCCTGCACCATCTGAAATTGTTTCTTTTTTTGTTGAAATCCCATCTACTCCTGCTATTTTTGCTATTCTTGCTGCATCAGTTTCTGGAACAACTTTTGTTCTTACAAATTCTCCAGATAATTTTGCAAAAGGTAATCCTAATGCTTCTTGATTGTCTAATCTATCAATTCTTAAGTCTTGACTTCTTTCTTTGTCATATTTTACTGTTTCCCATTTGAATGTTGTTGAACCTTTTGTGTATCCATCATTTCTTGAAAAGTCTCCTAAACCATCCATATCTAGTTTAGCTACTTTAATTTCTCCATTTAATCCTTTTTGTACTGTTGTTTCATCTCCATCTAATATAGATGTTTTTGCTTCGTTTTTATATACTTCATCTAATTTTGGTAAGTATATTGTTGATATTTCAATATTATTCATTTTTTAATCCTCCTATTTAATTAATCCCATTGCCTTTCTTATTGCTTCATCAGCACTTGACTTATTACCAGATGGGTCTGGATTATATGGTGGTTTTTCTTTTGACCACTCATTTACTGCTTTTTCTACAATTCTGTCTTGAATTGCTTTTATAAGTTTTGTTTTGTCTTGTAATTGCTCTGCTGTCATATTTTCATAATCAAAAAGATTTAAAAATTCTGGGTCAAATGCTGTGTCTTGTGTTGTTGCTATTTTTAGTGCTTCATCTTTTAAGTCTCTTGCATTTAACTTTCTTTGAATTTCTTTGTTTGCTTCCTCTTGTTTCTTCAATTGATATTGAAGTTTTTGAGTTTCGTTCATTTGAGCTAATTTTTCTGCTTCTGACTTTTGTGTGTCTTGTTCTAATTTCCATTGCTCTTTTAATTTTGTTTCGTGTGTTTGTATTGCTTTTTGAACTCTTCTATCAAATTCCGCTTGATATTCTTTGTTAGATAAAACATCATCAAAAGTCTGTGTTTGATTATTTTGATTATTATCCGTTGCATTATTTGCCCCGTTTACATCAATATTTGTGTTATTTGCGTTTTGGTTTTCGCCTTCCATATATTTTCTCCTATCCCAATTTGTTCTTTTGCCCAAATTGTTACATTAAAAATTCTGTTGTTCTTTAATGCCTGCAAGCAGTAAAAAGGCATAAAAAATAGACGTACGTCTACGTCTAAAATTTATAATTATAAAATGTTAATAACTTATTTATTTTTTTCTTTAATATTAAGATATATTGCATATCCTATTATTCCTGTTAATTCTGTTAATATTGTGGCTATTACTCCACACCAAAATGGATTTATATACATATTTTATCCTCCTTTAATTTTATTTAAATCATATTATTAAACAATGAGCCGAATAAATCGTTCTTTGAAATCTTTATTTGTGATTCAATTGTGTTTCTCTCTTCTAATGACATCTTATCAATTATTTCTTTATCTGACATTTACTATCCCTCCATAATAAAAGCACCTACTTGCTAGTAAGTGCTAAAATTTACCTTTTATCATTTTATTATGATATTTTTTCCATTTTTCATATTGCTTTATTATTTCTTTTGGTGTATTTTCTTTCCATTTCCAAGGTTTTTCTTCTCCTAATGTATCTATTTGCCAATCTGTCCAAGGGTGTTCCATAGGCATCATATTAAATCATTCCTTTCATAACTTCTATTATGTTTTTGCTCAGTAATGAAGCATTTTGTTTATTAGCATAATAATCTGCAAATGCTTCTGCAATAATTTCTTGTCCTCTTTCTTTATATGCATATCCTGAAATATTTCTTATTAGTAAATCTTTTTCTTTTATATCATTTACACCTATTTTATTCAAGGCTTTATTTAATATTTTATTTACTGTTATATTATTTTCGCTATCAAAAACTATTGCATTATTATTGTTATGATTTAATTTTTTTATTATTTCTGTTACTGCTATATGTCCTGTTTCATGTATTGACATTTCTTTATAAGTTGTGTTATTAGGATGAAAATGCTTCTTAACATCCATTTCATATAATTGTTTTGGAACTTTACCATTATAAAATTTATTTTTATTTATATACATTACATATGTTCCATCTTTTTGTAATTCTACTGCTAGTCCACCATTTGGATGGTCTATTTCTTTTATTTCTTTAATCTTTCCTCTTATATTTGGAAAATCATTATATACTCTACTCATATTGTTTAATAATTCTTTTAAAACTTCTTTATCTATATGCCTTGTATTTATTTTTTTAATATTGTATTTTTCTTTTATATATTTTTCAAATTTTGTATCAAATATATTAAATTGTTTTTCTGTTTCTAACTCAATATGCTCATTATTAGAATTATACACAATTGTACTTCTGCAATAGTGAAAGTGATGTTGTATTGGTGGGAGATTTAAGCCTAGTACTAATCCATTGCATCTAATTCTTTGTACTGTTAATTCTTTTTGTGTCTCACCATAATATCTATCAAATACATTTTCTTTGTTAATATAAAACTCTTGATTATTTAAACTATCACACATTAAAGTTGTTTTATCATCTTCTACTGCAATAAATCTAACTTTTGAGTTATCTTCTGTTACTTCTTTTATTCCTTCTGCTTTTGCTAGATTATTTAATCCAATCATTTGTAAATCTACTGCACCTGATATCTTATCATTATTTATATTAAGTTTTTGATTATTTTGCCTATTTATTATTATTTGAAACTCATTAGAATCAATTTCTAAGTTTTTTTGTTGTTGTATATTTAAAATTAATTGTTTATATATTTGTTGTGCATTATACTGCATTGTTGCTTCAATGTATTGTTTCCAATTAAATCCACTGTAATTTGGTTGGTCTAATAATGCAAGAAATAAAGCCATCGTTAATATTGATGGCTTTTTCTTTTTATTTACTTCTTTCTGTCCGTTCTTCATAATAATAATTTGCATCTTCATACATTATTAGATTTTCATATTCATCTAGTTTTCTTTGTTCTTCTATATATGCACTATAAATTAATAATTCTAATATTTCACTATTTTTTACTCTTGTTCTTCTATAAATATTGTTTGCTAATACACTAAAATAATTATTGTTTTTTAGTAATCCTTGTTCTTTCCATTGTTCTATATATGTATTTATTCTTTTCTTAGTTTTATTATCAGCTATATTATATATGTTTTCTGTTGTAAAGTTAAATGTATCTAATAGTTCTTGTAGCCTATTTTGTGTCTGTTTGCTTATTGTTTGGTATATCTTTTTTAGTTTTTTCATTTGATGATTGTGATACTCCCATATTTCCACTTGTATCACCCACTTTTCCATTATTATTTTGTCCAATTTTAACTATATTTTCTAAATCGTTTTGCATTTTCTCTTCATTTTGTTTATCTATTTTTTCTAGTTCTGAATTACTATCTAGGTCGTCTGGTAACATATCAATAACTGATGCATCACTTAATAGTCCTCTTAATTTTAATGCTCTTGCCGTTTCAGTATCTTTGTCGGTTGGTAGATTTCTTTGTAAATCTATTTTTATACTTCTAAAGTCATAAGATTTATGTTTTCTTTTATTTATTCTATCTATTATTGTTTCCCATCTTCTCAATATTGCTTGTTTAAAATGTTTGTCTGCATCTGTTATCATTTGTTCTAATGCAAAGAATTTTCTATCTAATGCACTTGCATTGTCTGCATTTGTAAATCCTAAATCTGTTATATTAGGTACTCCACTTATCATTGCTATTAAGTCTATTAATGTTTTCTTATGATTTTCTAGTGCTGTATCTTGTACTGTTTTTTCTACCCATGCTATATCGCCTGATTTATCGGGTGTATAAAATACTTTCATTTTAAGCATTGTTTCATCGTTTTGTTTTCTTTCTGGGTTCTCAATCATAACTGGATTTCCATTTTCGTCTTTTTCTACTTCTCCGTTGTTTATCTTTCTTTTCTATAAGCAATGGTATATCTGGTTCATAACCTGTTATTTTTAATTTTGCATCATCATTATATTGGAATGTATTTCTACTATTTTGTATTACTCTTTCATAAGCACAAATTAAAGAGACTACCAATTCAAAGCTTGATAGTCCCATTTCATTTTCTATTGCTATACAAGGAAGCATACTCCATTTACTTTTTTTGAATTTTTGTTTATCTTCTTGTAATTTTGCATAATCATTTGGTGTTGGCGAATAATATCTTTTACCATTTATTGTTGTTAATTCTACTATTGTTATGTCTGCACCATTTTTATCTCTTTCAGTCCATTTTCTTAGTTGCCCTATTTGTTTTACTGGTGTTGAATAATCAAATATTCCTATTGTATTTAATGCACTTTGTTTTGTATATACTATTTCATTATCTTCATTCTCGTATAATACTTCATAGCATCCTCTCATTCCAAAATAATCAAATGCTAAATCAAAAAATTCTGTTGCATCATCATTATATTTACTTATATAATCTATTAATACTTTTAGTTCTTCATCTTTATTTGCATCTATATTAAATACTTTATTAAGTAGTTTTTTTATTATATTTAATTTTGTTGGGTCTGATATCTTTTCAACGTCATATACAGGTGCTTTTCCTGCGAAATACCCTGTTACCATTGAATTAATATAATTTTCAAATGCAACTTTTATTTTTTCATCATTTATACTTACTAGTTCAGAATTGTCTGTCTTTCTTCTTATTCTTTCATATAGTTGTTTTCTTGCATTCCATTCTTTATCTGCTAACATTAATATTTGTGCTACACTATTTTCATTTTCTAATGTTTCTGGATTCCATTGTATCATTGTTTTTCCTCCTATATTGGTTTTATATAACCAAATTGTAATTTCTTTTGATTTATATATTTTTCTACTGCATATCTCATTGCATCCATCAAATGATTAAAATCATCTATTGGTCTATTTATTTTGTTTCCAAACTTGTCCTCGTCCCAAGTATAATTACTTATTTCTGTTATAAAATTTACACATCTAGGATGTATTATTATTTCAAAGTCTTGTATAAATTGAATACCATTGTTTATACTGTCTTTTCCTTTTAATGCACCTGTAATATGTCTTAATCCTAATCCTCTTAATTCATCTATTGACTTTGGTTCTGCACTATCTGCCGTTATCTTTTCTTTTGAATAGCCCATTTGATTTATTTGGTTATATATCGCTTTGTTACTCATTCCTTTTTGATATATTTCATCATATACATAAATCTTTTTGTTTTTTAAATCTATTGCACCACAAAATAGTGCTGTCGGGTCGTTTGTATAACCAAAGTCTAACCCAAAAGCACTATCTAAGTTTCTTATTGTATTTAATTCAAATTTTTCTTCTTTCCAATTTTCATATACTAATCCATCAACTATACCCCAGTTACCTAATCCTGCAACTTGATATCTTCTAGGATTATTTTTCTTCATTCTTTCAAATACTTTTTTATCTACAACCACGCCAACATCATCCCGATTCTGCCTGCCGCTGCAGATCACAA
>ERZ773138.1529-NODE-1529-length-21159-cov-3.647223_pt1 | contig 21159 bp, 7 predicted proteins | sample MGYA00511114_ERZ773138 | MGnify/ENA primary metagenome ERZ773138 (study PRJEB29015, sample SAMEA2737805) | human gut metagenome | biome: human gut; feature: human-associated habitat; material: faeces | place: China | collected 2012 ...
CCTATTCCGACGGGGCGATCTGGATGGTTGCCGGGCTTCGCGATTTCGAGGTCTGCAACTACGAGATCCGCAACTGCGTTTTCTGGGCCGACAAGGCGCACAATATGCTCGTAGGCCCCGAGGCGCGGGGCATTGCATTCCGGAATATCCGGTTCCACGACAACATTGTGCTGGAAAACCGTCAGGACGACGGGATCTATCCCGGAGCGATGGCGGTGATGATCGCCGATAACGGCACGTTCGAGGATATTGCGTTCGAAAACATCATTGTCGAGGACATCGACGGCGGAAAGGTTTTCTGCGCGCACTTCACCAACGCCTGGGCGTTCGACGGACTTTATGGACAATGGGCCCGGAACATCACCCTGCGCAACATCGCCTATACCGGTACGCGGGCGACTCCGAGCTGGATCAGAGGACGCAGCGACGCGCAGTCGATCGACGGAGTGACGATCGGGAACTTCACGGTCAACGGCGCGCCGGTAACCGACGGATCGGGGCCTCATCTGGAGATAAACGGATACGTCCGGAACGTGACGTTCGAATAACCGCCTGAAATCAATAAAAAGATTTTATTAACCACCTTAAACGCATAATTATGAAAAAGTATTCCATGTACACATTTGCCGTCGCCATGCTGGCCGGTATGATTCTGACGGGCTGCTCCTCTTCGGAGGAGATTCCGGGAGGTACTCCCGACAACGGACCGAAACTGAAGATCGAGACCCGCTCGGCGGATGCCGCCGAGGCTGCTTATGCACACCGGGCGATTCTGGTGTCGGAGGGTAACATTGCGGATGCAAAGAGCGCCGCCGATGCTGCGGCTTTAGGTTCTTTCTCGGTCGAGCCGGGCAGCTACACCGTTTACGCCGTCGCTTCCAGCGACGAGACGAATCTCACTTTTACGGGTGTCGCCGCTTCGAATGCCGTTGCCGATGCACGTGTCAAAATAACCGACATTTCGGCTCAGATTCCCGAACTGTTGGTCGGTAATTCCGACGTCGTTACGGTCGGTGCCGAAGGCGCGGCGGCCGCACTCCAGCTCAAGCGCGTCGTGGCATCGGTCACGGTGACGGTCAGCGGACTGGAGAACGTCGATGCCGAGAGCATCACCCTGACGATCGGCAACATGTACGATCAGGTGAGTCTCGACGGAGCGTTTTCCAAGAGCGGAGCTGCGTTCGCATCGAAAAGTCTTGTACTCACCAAGAATGCCGAAGGCAAGTTCGTCGGCAATGCTATCGTGATGCCTACCGATACGGAGGCTTCCAACCTCTCGCTGACTTACAGCGTCAACGGCACGGATTACACCAGCACCCCTGCGGGCCGGATCGCGGCCAACGGGCAGTATGAACTGGCGACGACGGTCGAAGCCGGCAGTTCCTCCTCAAAGGTCAACCTCAACTCGGCGATTACCTACGCGGCCTGGGACAGCACGGTGGTGAATCTTTCCGACAGCTTTACCATCGACGAGACTACCCCTGACAAGCAGTGGATGGGTCCGACAGCCCTTCCAATCAGCGGTTCAGCCGCTCCTGGATACGACAATTTCTGGGCGTCGTCCGATGGAGGCGATTCCGGCTGGGGCGAGACATTCTGGCAGTACAACCTTTATGACGGGAACAAAACGGACGGAAGCAACTATTGGTGTCCTGACGAATGGGACCGCACGGCTCCCGTCTGGTATATCGACCTCGGCGCTGCCAAGCAGGGCGTGACCATCGACTACTGGAACAAGGCTGGCGGTAAGGGCGGTCAGAAAATCAAGACGATGGACATTTACGCAAGCAATACGCGAGCCGATTACGGCGGTGGCAATGCGGATTGGGTGAAGATCATGACTTTCACCTCCGACAAGACCACTCCGACCACGGACGCCGGGGCGCAGGTGACGACGGGCAAGATCGCATTCTCGGAGGATGGAAGCGTCTCCTATCAGTATGTAAAATGCGTGATGACATCTAAGGTCAATCCTGACGGTGCGACCATTACGGATGTGCTCGACGTGAATGTCGGCGAGGTAGAGGTTTCCTACTGGGAGTTCAAATAATTGTCGGAGGGGAGTTCTCCTCCTGCGATACGCTGAATGGGGATTTGCGGGAGCGGACTTTAACGGTCCGTTCCCGGCATCGCCCCGAACGGCAGTCGTGTGGGCCTGCGGGGCCTGAAGAATCAAGTATATAATATGAAAGCCATGATGATGAAAAAACAGAATGTCGGGAATGCCTGCGGATGGGCGGGTCGCCTTGCACGCCTTCTGTTACTGCCTGCGCTCACGCTCGTTCTGCTTTGCTCGTGCGACGAGGACAAGGCGAAATCCGAAAGACCGGAAGAGGGGGATCAGCTTTGGAAGATCGTTCCCGTTCTTGCATCCGAAAGCGATGGCTTCGAGGGGCTCGGTGAGTATGGGGTGTCGCTCTACCTTTTCAACGACATGTCATCCGACTGCTATAAATACCAGCATGCCGACTCGTTCGGCGATCTCGAACCTTTCGTGGTGGAAAAGGCGGCTTATTCGCTTGTCGCGCTGATGATGGATCGTGATGTTCCTCATGTTTTCTATGAGGCTTCGGACGAGGCCAAAAAGAACACAACCGTGACCGTAACGGACATGAACGAGACTATTCCGGATATGGTGCTCGGTACGGCGTCCGTTTCCCGGAATGTCGGCGCGACGGTTCCCGTCTCCGACCTGCAACGGCTGGTCGGGGCCTTGGATGTCCGCCTGACCGATGTCCCGAATGATGTCACGGCCGTGGAACTTACCGTAGGCGATCTCTACGACCGGGTCGACCTTACGGGGCAGTACGACTTTTCGACGGGGGAGCCTGCTTCGAAGCGGATCGAGCTGACGAAAGAGGGAACCGTTTTTTCAGCCCGGAGTGTGCTGATGCCTTCGGACGAGACGAGGGCCAATGTGAAGATGGATTTTCGGGTTTTCCGGGGCGACGCGTATGAGGATTTCGTCGTACGTCTTTCCGGAAGTATTCCGGCAGACAAACTCACGCGGCTTGAAGGCCGTGCGGAAGAGATCTTGAAGAATGCTGAACTGACGTTGGGTTTGACCTATGCTCCGTGGGATGCGAGCATAACGATCGAGGATCACTTCCAGACCGACGACGACCTGAATAAGGTTTGGTCCTCGGCGCCGCTTCCCATCAGCGGCGCAGCCGATCCCGGATATGACAATTTCTGGGCTTCGTCCGTATTCACCGACTGGGACGGTTCCGTAAAATACGATTCGTATCTTTATGACGGTATCATGGACGGGAGCGACGAGCACAAGGACCTCTATTGGGGCCCCGACGCAGTTGGGGAGGCAGAAAAAGGCACCGTTCCGTCGTGGTATGTGGATTTGGGAACCGGATGTCAGGGCATTACGCTCACCTACTGGAACAAATTCGGAGGCAAAGGCGGCCAGAAGCTCCGTACGATGAATATCTATGGAAGCAATGCTCCGGAGGACTATCGGGGCGGCAACGAAAGCTGGACGCTGATCACGACTTTCACTTCCGACCGGACGAAACCTACGGAAGACGCCGGAGCCGAGGTCACGACCGGGCGGATCGAATTCGACAAGGGAAATGCGACCTACCGGTATGTGAAATGCGAGATCACCTCCCGGGTCGACGCCGACGGCAATGTGGTCGAGGATTCCGATGTGAATGTTGCCGAAGTGCAGATAACCGTGTGGTCCTGTAAATAGGAATGTTTCGGCCCGGCTTGACGGCCGGGCCGTATTTTATGTAAAAATCAATTGGACATGAATGAACGATTGTTGCCGGGACGTATCCGTTCGGGCTGGGGAGTCTCTATTCTTTTTCTTTGTTTAATGGCCCTTTCCGGGTGCTGTTCACACGAAGCGATTCGGGTGAATCTCATTCCGCGCCCGGCGGAAATGGAGGTGCTGTCCGGGTATTTTCAGCCGGGAAACACGACGGTGGACGACTTCACGACCGTAGTTGTGGACAATTCCCGGATGGATGCGCTGGGACGGGAGGGATACGAACTTACGGTCGATCGCTCGTCGGTGAGACTCACGGCCGCCACCCAGACCGGCATTTTCTATGGGAAACGGACGCTGGAACAGTTGATGACCGACAAGGGTATTCCTTGCGTAAGGGTCAGCGACCGGCCCCGGTTTGCCTACCGGGGCATGCACATGGATGTATCGCGGCATTTCTTTCCGAAAAGTCAGGTGCTGAAGATGCTGGACGAAATGGCCCGCTACAAACTCAACGTATTCCATTTCCATCTGACCGATAACGGTGGTTGGCGCATCCGGATCGACAAATATCCGCGGCTCACCGCCGAAGGGGCATTCCGCACGCAGCGGGATTGGTACGCGTGGTGGGACCGGAACGACCGTCGCTATCTTCCCGAGGGAACTCCGGGCGCTTACGGCGGATATTTCACCAAAGAGGACATCCGTGAGATCGTGACCTACGCCGCCGAGCGGCACATTACGGTCATTCCCGAGATCGAATTTCCCGGACACGCCGTGGCTGCGCTGGCTTCCTATCCGTGGCTGGGTTGCACGGGGGAGCAGTATGAGGTGCGCCAGACGTGGGACATCGACGACCGTGTTTTCTGCGTCGGAGTTGTGCTGTACGGGCAAACCTTATACGACGGGAGAATTTTGTGTCGGCAACGAACAGGTATATACTTTTATGGAGGATGTGCTTACCGAAGTTATGGAGCTTTTCCCTTCGAAATACATCCATATCGGAGGCGACGAGGCCCGGAAAGTCGCCTGGGCGACCTGTCCGAAATGCCAGGCCCTGATCGAGCGGGAGAGACTTGACGGGATACAGGGACTCCAACCCTATATGATCGCCCGTATCCAGGATTTTCTCGCTTCGAAAGGGCGGGTTATGGTCGGCTGGGATGAAATACTGCACAACGAACTGCATTCCGAAACCTTGGTTATGTCGTATCGTGGACAGAAAGGGGCTATCGAAGCCGCTAATCGGGGCAATTATGCCGTAATGACACCCGGTGAAGTGCTCTATTTCGACTGGTATCAGGCCGATCCTTCCACTCAGCCGCGTGCCATGTACGGATATTCTCCCATTAAAAAGATGTACGCTTTCGAGCCGGTGCCGGCTGATCCGGAATCGGCGGCCCGCAACGAGTCGATCATCCGGGCCGAATTCGTGGACCCTGCGGCCGTGGAGCCGATCCGGGCGGATCGCGCCGACCGCATCGTCGGTGTGCAGGGATGTACGTGGGCTGAATATATCGAAGATGAAGAGCAACAGGAATACATGATCTTTCCGCGTCTGCTGGCTGTGGCAGAATTGGCATGGACACCGCAGGAGAAGCGCGAATGGAGCGATTTCAAAGTCCGGATGAACTCCCATATCCCACTGTTGCAGCAACGGGGGCTAAATACTTTTACGCTGAGCGACGAAGTTGAGATCACGACTCGCATTCGTTCCGGAAATAGAGCGGTTGAGGTGACTCTCGACTGTGAGAAATATCCCGCAGAGATTCGCTACACGTTAGACGGAACCCCGCCGACGCCCGACGCTTCGCTTTACGAAGCTCCTTTTACCGTGACCGATTCGACGGTGGTCCGGGCCGCCGTATGTCGGGATGGAGTGATTCGAAGTCCTGAACGGAAACAATTGGTTACTCTCGCCGCGGAGATCGACAACTATTATCCGTTCGATGTGCCGGAAATCTGGAAAGAATATTTCGATTAATCGTTCCATCGACTATTGTGCGTTATCGCCTTTTCTTTCTGGGCGGCAGACTGTGCGCAGCCTTGAAACGGAGTCGGACGTGGCTGACTTTGGGTTGATTCGGGAAAAGGTCCGGGTGGAGGGAATAACAGACAGCCCTTTTATTTTCGGCCTTCGGATTTTTCCCGTATGCCCTGGCGCGGACGAATATGCCGTTGGGTCGCTCCTGTTCCGAAAGATCGTCTTCATTTCGCAAACAGAAACGACATCGTAATTGACGTTCCGGAGGGGGCAATGCCCGATAAACACACCGGTCGATAACCGATTCGTCATAGATCGCCCCGGAGATTTGCTAGTTTTCAAAATCAAAGATCCCCGGGGCTTATCGTACGATTCAGAAGCGATCGATATTTATGTGAACGGTTCAACATCGCATATAATCGGCTTATCTATCAGGTTCAATCTATTTAGAGACGGGAGAACCAAATATTTAAAGTCATACGCTCTATATTAGTGTACAAGCGTTTGTCAATGTGTTTATGTTCCTCAATATTCCGGAACGATAACCCATATCCTCCGAGATAGTTTTGTTGTTCACGATCATTTGATGGAATATAACCATTGGAGGACTGTCTATTTATCATGGTGAAGTCATTCTAAATAAATTATCCAATTTGAAAAATCGGGACATTTTATTAAATTTGTATTCAATAACAGGAGTTGTTTGACAAGATGGAACGCAGATGCGAACAAATGCATACGACTGTTTCCTAACCATTACCTGCTATATGCAAATAGAGTCATAACTTTTTAAGTTACAACTCTATCTAAAAATGAATGGATAATACTTGAGGTACTATCCATCCGCCCCGTTCTTCACGATATACGGAACTCTCCGGCTTAAAATCAAAAATCTGTTTCACGATGCACGGCATCTGCACCGCACTGGTTGGAAAACGGGTTCGGAACCGGTGCGCATGCCGCCCCCGGTTGCAGCCGGATTCAGTTGAATTCGATGAGGAGATGCGTCGCCCAGAAAGGATCGGGGACTTGGCCCGGCAGGGGAAGGGGAGGGGCGAGTTCCCCGGGAAAGAGCGTGCGCAGGGCATACCCGGCCTCCCCGGTGCGTTCGAGGATCAGTTGGCAGGCTCCGGTGGAGATCGTGCGGGAGGTGCGGACCGTGCGGACAGGGCATCCGTTGCGCAGGATGTTGCGAACAGCAGCCCGCTCGGCGGGCGTCAGCTCCGCGTCTGCCGCCAGTCCGCTCGTTCCGACGGGTGCGTCGTAGCGGAACGACAGGCGCACCCGGCCGTCGGTTCCGGGGTGCAGGGCGGTGAAAGATTCGGGGAAATCCCGTTGCAGCCGTGCGACGGCTTCCTGCGGAGAAAGGGCGAAAGTGCGGAGGAATTTGGACCCGGGCATGCGTAGCTGGCCGTCGATCGCCTCGTCGGTAAATCCCGCCCGGCGCAGGCTGTCGCGCAGGGCTTCGTCCGCCGTTTCGAAATGGGTCAGGACGTGAAAAAGCGTTTCGGGCGAATAGGATATTCGTTCCATCTCCGATCAGGATTTGTTGCGCCGGTAATGCCAGACGGAGATGCTTGTGATCACGATTGCGGAGAGCAGGAGCGCGGCGAAAATCCGGAATGGGGTCGTGCCGCTTTCCCAGCCGAAATAATCCTTGACCAGCGACGCGCCGTCGTAGGTCGCCGAGCAGACGGTCAGCATCGTCAGGAAGAGGATAAGGCCCGCCAGCCGCCGCTCCGAGTTCTTTTCGAGGCGTTCGGCCTCCTGTTCGAGGTGGCGGTGCAGTTGTTCGCGCTCGGTGGCGATGTCCAGCCCGGTGTCGATGGCCCGGTAGATGAGCTGCGGCAGGAAATTGTAGGAGATATTCGAGAAGGCGTACCAATGCTCCTGCTCCTTCATTTTGTGGAGCAGCCGGATGGACTTCCGGTCGTTGGCGGCCGAGCGGAATTGCCGGTTGACGACGAAGAGCAGCGTCTTCTGGTAAAGCGCATGGATGTAGATCAGCCGGAAATAGCTGTTGGGCCATACCCACATCTGTGCGGCCGTGCGGCCTTTTGCAACCACAGTGAAACTGTCGACCAGCGCCAGCGCTTTCCAGTTGCGGAATGCCGAAATCGTGTGGGTGCGGATGATCCGGTCGTAATATTCCTGGGAGGGGGAATATTCGTGTTTGTGGTCGGCGACGCAGCCGACGGGGCTCAAGGTTCCCAGTTCGAAGAGCAGTTCGTCCGAGAAGTCGTCCAAAATGAAGATCTGGAAACATTTCAGCTTGTTGCCGGTGAGGGTCAGGCCGGAGAAACGTCCCTGACGCGGGGATTCGGCCGACGGCCGGGGAGGGCACAGCCGCAGGATCTCTTCCAGCAGGGCGAGGTACTCCGGGGCGTCGATCTGCGATTTCAGAATCCCCTGCTCTGCGATCTCATAGCAGGAGGTCTCGCGCAGAATGCCGTGTGCGGCGATCAGCGTGTCGAGCGTCGTTTCAGGCTCTTCGGCGATCTCCATGGCGAAAAGGCAGATGTCGTAGGGGAAGAAGAAGAGGTGGAACCGGCACAGTCTGAAGGCGTATTCCGCGGCGGGGAGCTTTGGGTGGCGCAGCGTGCAGAGCCGGTCGGTTTCCAGGGTCAGGTGCGCCGTGTCGGCATAGACCGCCCCCGAGGTCTGTCCGTCGACCTGCATGAGCGAATCAATGAAACTCTCGTAATAGATGCTGCTGAGCCGTTCGTAGGCCTCGCGGGTCAGGGGTTTTTCCGCCTGCCACCGCTTGTCGGCGGCCTGCACTTCGGAGGCCCGTCCGACGGCGGCGAGGTGGCTGCAGAAAAAGGTATGCGCGTAATGCAGTTTGTTATCCATGGATCGTTGTGGGTTAAAGCAGGGTTACTCGGACGAAGGGATGGCGCCGCTTCGGGTCCCCGGGGTTTTCGATGCGGACGACCGTCACCTCGGATATGGTTGTGCCGGGCTGCGGGATAAACTGGCCGACGCCCGTGAAGAAAAGTTTCATGTCGGCCTTGGAGATCGTGGCTTCGATCCCGGTGTCCCCGAGCAGGACGACGACGCTCTCGTCCGAGGAGCGCCGCACTGTGGCCGGATAACCGCTCCCGACGCCGGGCGTGTGTTTGAGGAAGGGATCGCCGACGGTCTGTCTGTGGCCCAGCAGCAGGCCGCCTTCCGCGGGCGAGAGGTGCAGTATCCGGCATGAAACCTTCTCGCCGCGCTTCCAGACGCCGTGCCACTGGTCGCAGTACTGCCACATGATCTCGGAGCAGTGGAGGAAGCCGACGGCTCCGCCGCAGCGCATCAGGTAGCCGCCTGCGGTCGTCCCCAGCACCGTGCAGGGGAGCGTGTCGCCGGTCTCGCAGGTCAGCAGCGGGTTGGGGGTCAGCGCGCAGGCGTTGAGCGTCGTGTACTTTGTCTTGCCGATGATCTCTTCACCTGTGATGACGGCGTTGATCCGGTCGCCCGGCTGGCACGGCACGTCGGTCGGGCGGTTCCAGTAGAACTCCGAGGACCGGATCGCCGCGTCGTAGAGCCTGCCCCGTTTGGGGAACGTGCAGAACACATGGTGCGCCGTGGCCTTGACTACGGTGCACTGCACGCGGGAGCCGACGGCCAGGTCGTTGTTGGTCGTGGGCGTGAGTGAGAATGTGATCTGCCGCTTCGTGAAACGGATGGCGGAAACGTAAACCGTTATGTTCGCATCGCTCCGGATGTTCATGGCCTTGATCTGCGCTTCGCTGACCGGAAGCGTTCCGACGAGTCCGTTGACCCGGACGAGGCACATCGTTCCGAACAGGCTCTGCACCGTGCCCTCCGCCTTCTGACCCACGCTGAACGTGAGCAGCGGATCGTGCGTTACGGCGCGCTGCGAAACGTAGAAGGTGCGTTTGACCTTGTCCACCGACAGTATGCGGACTTTGACCTCGTCGCCGCATTCGGGCGCATGTCCCGGCAGAACCTCCTCCCGGGGCATCGAGAGGTAGAGTTCCCCGCAGCGGAGCACACAGACCGTCTTGTCGCCTCCGGCCACCGTGGCTTTCACGATGTCGCCGTTGCGGAGCCGGGCCTGCTCGAACGGGTCGGTCGCGGCGCGGGTTCCGATCGAGACGTAGATCATCCGCGCATCGGGGTCGATGCGTTCCACGACGGCCTCCTCGCAGCGCGAGCCGATCGGGTAGAGCGCAAGCTCGGTCGCCGGCTGCCAGAAACGGCTCTCGGCGCACACCCGGTAGAAAAGATCGCCGTCGCGCAGCAACAGTCCGAAGCGCGGCGACCGGAAGCAGATTTCGCCCGAAACCCGGTTGCCCGGCCGCACCGGGATCTCCGACCAGTCGTTGTAACGCTGCTGCACGCTGAGCTTCAGCGTCCGCGTCTCGGGGTCGGCGGCTTCGACGACCATCGTCAGCTGTTCGCGCACCGCGTAGAGCATCTTGGCGTTGGCGATCGGGAAGAGGCTGGCGCGTTCGAGCGGAACCCGGCAATAGATGCCCCGGAAGCAGACCGTGATCGCCTTGACGGCCACATGAATCACCTCGGCGACATCGACCGTGCCTACGGTACAGTTGTCGAACTGCGAATAGTCGCTGACCAGTTCGGCCGATACGGTGAGCGCATTGGCCTTTTCGTCGGTGCCCGTCACGCGCATCCGGACCAGCTGGCCCGGTCCGTAACGCTGACTGGGGCTCTCGTTCTCCCGGAACCCGGCATCGGTGTCGGACAGGAAGGCGCGATAGCCTTCGTATTCAGCCCACAGGCCTGTGGCGGTCCGTTCCGTCACGGTAAACCAGAGCCATTCGCCGGGGCTGAACCGTAGCTCTTCGCCGGACAGCTCTTCGCAGCGGCGGGTGAGCCGGATTTTTCGTTGCACGGGGTCGATGGAGAGAATCCGGGCGCGAAGCGCGTCGCCCGCCTTGTAGTTGCGGTGGATTTCGCCTGCGAACTCCGTATTGGCGATGTAGCACGGATACCCGCTGCAATCCACGTAGATGCCTTGCGGAACTACCTGCATGACGCTCCCCCGGACCAGATCGCCCTCCGCAAAGGGCATCTCCTGCAGGAACGGGTTGGGCAGAAGCTCCCGGACGCTGAATTTCAGAATGCGGCTCTCCCGGTCGAACCGTTTGACTTTCACCCGGAGCGTGTCGCCGTCACGGTAGTTTTCCCCGATGCGGAAAACCGGCAGCCAGCTCAACTCCTCGCGGCGCAGGGTCACGACGATTCCGTGGTAGTTGACGAAGAGGGCCGAATCCATCACGTAGTCCGCCGTCACCTCGAGCGTGTCGCCCTCCGTAAGCCGGACGCCTTCCCAGTCGGGCGTATATTCGTCTTCGGGCAGTCGGAACGCCAGGCTTCGCGTGTCGGGATCGACCGCCGTTACCTCGGCTTCGATCTCGCGGCCGGGACGGAAGAAGTTGGCGAGGTTCTCGACGCCGCTCCAGACGGCGGCGTCGAGCGTGAGCCGCCCCGCATAATCGTAATAGGTCACTTCGGCGGCGAACTCCTGCGGGATGAATTTGCGCAGCGTCACGTCGAGTTTCTCGCCCGGGCGGATGTCGTCGAGCGACCGCGTGTCGTCGACCATGTCGCGCAGGCTCGCCTTGAAAGTCAGTTTGCGCGGCATCAGGTCGGTGACAACCGCTTCGATCTCTTCGCCCGGGCGGTAGGCCGCCGCCGAACGTCCGGCCCGCTCCCAGGCCAGGTCGCGGGCGAAGATCACGCCGCGCAGCGCCGGCATTTCGACGCTCTCGACGGTGAGCTGCTCGGGCATTTTCCGCGCCGCGGTCCGCACGTCGGTGATCCGGACGCGGTGCGCTTCGCCGATGCGCAGCGGCATGTCCGCCGGAGGAATGCCTTCGGCATAGCGGAGACTCAACGCGAGGGAGAGGTCTTCGTAGTCGATTTGCAGGATCACTGCCGAAAGCCGCTGACCCGGAACGAACGTCGCGGAAGGTTCGCCCCATGCCAGCTCCCCGCACGGCACGACGCCGGCATAACCGGCCGCGTCGACTGTGAGCGTCCGGTCGTCACCGACCGAAACGACCGTGCATTCCACCGTGCCGTACTGCCGGAATCCGGCTTCCACCCACGGGCGGGGCAGGATTTTCACGAGCGAGAAGCGAAGGCGTCCCTGCTCCCGGTCGATGGCTTTGCAACAGACGGCCACCCGGTCGCCCGGAACGAGCGTCGAACCCAGTCCCGGGGCGAGACCTTCGATCAGGCCCGCATAGCCGGCGTATTCGACCGCCGCCTTCTCTCCGCAGCGCCCGACTACTTCGGCGACGACCGTATCGTTGTCCGACACCGGGCAGTAAAGCCACGGATTGGGTTGCAGCCGGCGGATGCTGAGCCGCGGAACTCCGCTCTTCTCCAGTCGTTCGACCACAGCCTCGATCTCTCCGCCCGCCGCGTAGCGGGTCGGCAGGTAACGTTCGCCCAGCCGGAAGGGCGGGGTCCAGGTCGTATCCCCGAGAAGCACCGAAGCTTCCGTGTCGTTGCACTTCACCACCATGAGTTTCTCGGTGATGCGCGTGATCCGGGCGGAGAGGCGCGCTCCCGCGACGAACGGAACGGCGGCCCCGGCCAGCAGTCGCCGCCGGCTGAAGCGGCAGAGGCCGCGGGCGGCGTCGTAATCCAGATGGCAGACCCACAGCCTCTCGCCTTCGTCGTAGAGCGAGCAGGCCGAGTCGACGATTCCCCAGATGATCTCCTCCCGGGGGATGAATCCGAAGCACCCTTCGCCCGGACAGAAGACATGGATGCCCTCTTCGGTGCAGCGCTTCACCTCCACTTCGGCCCCGGCTCCGTTGCGGAATGCGTCGGAGAGCTGCGGGCGCGGCTCCGTCAGCAGCCGGCGCTTTCCGGCGTCGAACCTGGCGACATAAAGCCGGAAACGGCCGTCTGCCGGCAGCTCGTCGGCTGCGACGGACTCCAGCCACGGCTTTCCGGCGAGGATCGCCGTGTCGCGGGGCGAAAGCCATAGGTCGATTCCTTCGTAACGCACGATGGCCGATCCTGCGTCGAAGGCGACGAGCTGCGTTTCGATGAAGGATTCGGGGGCGATACGGAGCGATTTCCACGGATCGGGAATCAGGGTGCGATGGTCGAACAGCAGGCAGCCGAGTTTGAAATCGTAGGCCGCGGCCTGCGCCTCCAGACGCTCGCCGGGTGCGAGGCGCGAGGTTTCCGGCGCACTCCATGTGGCGCGTTCGAAGGAGAGCATGCCGCGGATGCCGCCGGCGGTTTCGACCCGGTACCCGGCCCGTTCCCGGCCGAGGACGGTGATGTCGAATCGTTGGCCGACCATCCGGCGGCAGTCCTCCCGGTCGGGCGAACCGACGTAGAGGCGCTGGTTGCGGCGGTCGATGCCCTCGATGCGTACGCGGCGTAGCTCTCCCGGGTGGAAGAGCGCGTCGGGCTGCACGTCGCCGCAGGCTCCGGCGACGAACGTGCGGGCCGTTTCGCGGGAGCAGACGCCCAGCCGGCCCCCGACATCGAAACGCACCTCTGACGCCATGGCTTCCACGACTTTCGCCTCCGCCACGTCGCCTTCGGCGATCGGAACGCTCCACGGATCGGGCAGCACGGCCTTGCGGCTGAACTGGGCCACCCGCTTCGTGCGGTTGATGAAAATGAGCTGCGCCTCGATCCGCTCGCCTTCGGCGAATGCGCCTTCGGCGCTCGGCGGGGTGATCCACCCGATGCGTTCGCGGGGTATCTCGCCGATGATTCCGTCCAGGGCGACCATGACGGCCATGCGGTCGGTCCGCAATACCGTTACCTCATACTTCGAGCCGACTCGGTAGTTTACCCCGTTCCACGGGGATTCGGTGCCGCCGGTTCCGCTCAGGAACAGAACCCGGGCTTCGGGGTCGAACTTCACGAGCTGGACCCGGAGTCGGTCGCCGGTCCTGTAACGGTTCATTCCGCTCTGGAAGTTGAACCACGAGACATTGTATTTCAGCACCTCGCCCACGATGCCGTCGGCATTTACGAGCAGGTTGCCGTTCGGCAGCACCGCCGCGACGGTCCCCTCCGTCGTGTCGCCCTCCCGGTGGGGGTAGGCCGGCCAGGGGTCTTCGAGCAGCGCCTTGCGGCTGAAGACCAGCTCTCCGCTCGCCGCGTCGGCCCGCAGGACGAGCGCTTCGACCTGCATGCCCGGGCGGTAGGCCGAGCGGTCGACGATCCGGGACGAATTCCAGTCGAGTTCGTCGTTCGGGATATAGCCGATCACGTCGCGGTGCGTCACGATCATCCGGTCGGGGCGTATCTCCGCGATGATCGGGTAGCAGCGGTCGCCTTCGCGCAGGCCGGCCTGCGCCCAGAGGGACTCCCTGTCGTAGAGCAGGCGGACCCGGCGGACGCCGTCACGCTCTTCGGCGCGTACGCGGACCCGGCTGCCGTGGCGGAGCAGGCACCCGGTGACGTAATCGGGCATTTCGGGCCGCTCCAGTTCGATTTCGATCAGCCGTTCCTGCTGCAAGGCCCACAGTTTGCCCGCCTCGGCGGCGTGGGCCACCACCTGAAGGTCGTATTCGGTCCCCGGTTCGAGACTGTCCGGAACGGTGTCGCAGTCCGTGGTGAAACACTCCAGCACAGCCTCCGACGGAGAGAAACGCGAGACGAACGCCTCGACCGTTTCGCCCGCCTCGGGCCGGCGGGCGGTGTAGGGTTTCAGAATGCCGAAAACCCGGTCGTAGCCGATCCGGATTTCGTCCTCCCGCACGTCGCACACCTGCACCCGGATGCGCTTCCCTTCGGCAATGCCGGAGAGGGAGTCCCAGGGGTTGACCGGCGGCTGCGCCAGCCGGAAAAAGGTCTTTCCGTCCGACCGTCCGACCCGTACGGCGATCCGCTCGCCGGGCGAGAAGGCGATGTTGCGGGCCATCGGGAAGGAGTAACTGCCGACGGGAAGGAACCCGAACACCTCGCCGGCCCGCCAGAGTATGATCCCGGCCTGCCCGTCCTCGAAGAGCACCTCGGCGTCGAGCGTCAGACCCTCGTCGAGAGCCTGGATACGGTCGGCTATCAGACTTTTGAACTGGAATTTCGGATCGCCGTGCTCGAAAAAGCCGCAGACGCGCACCTCGGTCTCGAGCGAGTGTTCCCGGAGGTAGTTGTTCAGCGAGTAGGGCAGCTCCTGTGGGTGGAGGTGGAACGAGCAGGAGCGTTGGTCGATCGTGGTTCGGATCTCGGTCGTGGCCGGGATTTCCGTCGGGGTGATTTCGCAGCGGAGGATGTCGCCTTCCGCCAGCCCGTAATCGACCGTTTTGTCGAGCAGCTCGAACAGGAAATGGCGCTGCTTGTCGTTGCGTCTGACCATCTTCACCCGCAACGGCTGGTTCGGGAGGTAGACCCCGTTGCGGAAGCGTTCCACGCAGTTGGGGATCGAGTTCCTGTCGACGGTGTGGACCTCGCCGCGATAGCGTACGGAGAGTCCGTTGCGGGTGACGTTGTTGACATGGACCGTGACCGTGTCCCCGACATCGAGCGTCAGCGAGTCAAAGGCGACCGGGGCGTCGTCCGTTACGGGGTCGAACGTGTACCGGAGCCGGCCCGACTGCTCGTCGCGGGTTTTCGAAAGGAGCTTCGCCCGGATTTTCATGCCGCGGCGGTAGGCGGCGGCGATCTCGCCGCTGCGGAAACGCTCGTCGTAGTTCGGAAGCGACTTTTTGTGGATCAGTCCGTCGTTTCCGCCGAAGGAGACGAACAGGCCGAAATCGACCGCCCGGTTGACATAGACATCGAAACATTCGCCTTCCGCGGCCTCGACGGGAGCGGGACGCACCGGATTCAGGCAGACCGGTTCGTCGACATTGGTTTTCAGTCGGTTGAAATCCGTATAGTCCCAGCATTGCGCTTCGATCCGCTCGCCCGCCAGCAGCCGGAAGAGGTGCTCGCCCGTGCAGTTCTTCGGGTTGAGCGTGAAATGGCAGCTGTTGCCCGGGGCGTAGACCCGGAAGCGTCGGCCCGAAGGGGCGTGGGCGGTCAGTTCGCTTTGCAGCCGCTCCACGTCCGCCGCGGCCAGTCCGACTTCGAGTGTCGTATGTTCGCGGATCGAGGCGATGAGCTGGTCGAACGATTGCTGCACGGCCTGCTGCTGCGAGACCGCGTCGCGCCAGGGGGTTGCCCCGGCGGCGATCTCCACCTCGACGAAGGCTCCGTCGGCGTAGCGCGCCGCGTCCGCGTCGGAGACGGCGATCAGCTGGTCGAATCCGCAGTCGAGGTAGCGGCGGCCGCCGACGCTGCACACGCGCCCCAGCAATCGGTCGGCAGGGGCGGCGGTGCGGATGGGTTGCAGGGAATTCCTATTCTCCATGTGCGTTTTCGGTTGAAGGGGTTTGTGCCGGGTCGGGGGTCAGGTGGAGATACCACTTGCCCTTGGCGATGAAGAAGGAACACGGGGTTCCCTTTTCCCAGGCGGAAATGACCGACCACCGCTGGTTCGACGTGTCGTAGAGCGTGATGGTCACCTGCGACCGGGGAAGGCGCTTGTCGTCGGCCGCCACGGTGAGTTCGAACAGCGTCGTGCCGCTCGCGGCGTCCTGCCGGGTGACTTTGTCCACGACGCGGCCCCGGTAAGAGGGCGCTGCGCCCGCATACTGCACGTTGTCGGCCATCATCGTTTTGCCGGCGTTGCGCCGCCGCTTGTAGAGCAGGTTCTCCGTGGCGAAGAAGGTAACCCGGTCGCCGGGCTGGAGCGTCTCGTCGTCCCGCATCGGGTAGTAGTAGTCCTCCGTCTCGTTCTCCACGGAGATAAAGGCGTCGCGGCGTTCGTTGTAATAGACCACCACGCCCGTCTTGCACCCCATGCAGGGCTGCCGCGGAATGTCGCGCAGCAGGCGGATGCGGTGGTTCTTCTCGAAGAGGACATGGCTGTCGGCCTCGTAGCCGGGAGCCGAAAAACCTGCCTCCGTGTCGCAGGTGCAGGCCGTGGTCTTGTGCAGGGGCGAATAGACGGTCAGCCCCTGGGCGTTGTCCTGGGAGACGATGCGGCAGACGTCGAAAACCTGACCGCAGGTTTTCATCCGGCAGATTTGTTCGAAGAACTTTTCATTGTCGAGCAACAGGTAGGAACGGCTCTTGGCCACGAAAAATTCGATGATCTGTTCGTTTATGATCGTGACCGTATGGGCCATTTCGCTGCTGACGACGTCGCAGATGTCCGCGTGGTAGCGTTCGGGACGGCCGTATGCGATCAGCGGGAAGATCACCCCGAATCCCACCTGCTCGGGTTCCGTGCCGGACTCCCCGCGGCGGAAGAAATGGACGCTTCCCGTGTTGAGGATGCGCGGAACCACGCCCGTTTCGGTCTCCACGCCCAGACACAGGTACTCCACGCCGTCCAGTATTTCGGTGACCGGGTTGCGGGGGCGGCACATGATCTTGGTGTCGTCGAGCGAAAGCCACAGTTTGTCGATTCCGGTCAGCGGCCTGACGATCCGGATTCGGTTGCTGCCCGCCTTGTTGTAGCCCAGCGAGTGGATTTTGTACAGCGCCTTGTCGACCTTGGGAATGTCGATCGTGTTGACGACCGGCATCAGGATCTCCACCAGGAGCCGGTTTGCGGCGTAGTATGCCGCGGCGTCCGCCTCCGCGCCGCCCGGGAAATCAACGACCGCCAGCCGCCCGTAACCCGTCCGCCGAACCGCGTCGCCCGCCTGGTAAAGCTCCATCTGCGTCTGGCGTCCGCCGGACGACAGGGTGATCCGGGTCGCCTGCGAGACCGTCCGGATGAAGCTGTCGCAGTCGATGGCCGCTTCTCCGGCGCACCACACGAGGAGCGTGCCCGTCCGTTCCCCGACGGTGAGGTTCCGGAAGCCGAACATGACGCCGGGGAACTCTTCGAAGCCGATTTCGCCCGATTCCGGAAAGCGCAGTTCGGCGCGCAGTTCAAGTTCGACGCACCACTGCACCGGCTGCGGCGTCTGCCGGATGCACAGGTGCGCCGTCGAGCCGGGGGCGCGCAGGTAAAGCCCTTTGGCGAGCGGCATGCCCGAGTCGGGCACGAGAAAGCGGGCTTCGCGGCCCTGCAAGTCGATTCCCGCACAGCAGACGTTGACCAGCATGGTGGAAGGGCCGCGCGATTCGCCGGTGAACGAGAGCTGCGCGGGCTGCATTTCGTGCTTCAGCGTGATGGCGAGCGAACCTTTGGCCGGAACGGCGGACTGCCCGTCGGCAAGCTCCAGCTCCAGAAGCGACAGTTTGGAATTCGGCTCGTAATACTCCGCCGATTCGAGGCGCAGGCTGAGTTTCCCGACCCGGAAATCGTCCTTCCCGGCGATGTAGCGGTCGCAGACCGACCGGTCGCGAATCCGGGCCACGAAATCCTCGTGGAATATGCGCAGGACGAACGTGGTGCGGTTCGAGAGGCAGAAGATATAGGGGATATGCTCGGTCGAACCGTCGGGGAGCGTATGGCGGAGCGTTCCCGACGGTTTCAGGTCCCATTTGACGGACGAGCGCAGGGTGAGTTCCGCGAAGCCCTGCTGCATCTTGCATCCCGCGACGAACCGGCAGGTGGCCGACTGGTTTCTGGTCCACAGGCGGACGGATGCGCCGGGGTAGCGGTCGGCGTTCATCAGCTTGTCGGTGATCACCAAGGCCTTGCGGCCGGCGTACCCGAAGAGGATGTAGGGGGTCTCCGGGGCTTTGAGCGGAGCCTGGGTGATCGGCTGGAACAGCCGGTGGCTGCGGTAACGGTTCTCCGGGCGCGTACGTCGGTCGATGACGACCGGTGCGGACCGGTCGTCGCCGCGGAAGAAGGTGATTTCGCCCGTGAAGCGGGGAAGACCGCAGGCCGCATCGCGGCGGAGCGTAAGGACGCGGTGGCAGATCAGCGGGGCGCTCACGGCGAAACGCAGGCTGCACTCCGCCGATCCGATCCGCACGCCGGTTCCGGCTTCGGCCAATGCGTGCAGCCAGGCGATCTCCGCCTTGTCGTAGCAGGTCACCGAAATCTCCTTGTTGCTGGCCGAGGCCGCATAGGCGAGTTCCGTCCCGTCCGGTGCGACGATCTTCCCCGAGACGGGCAGCAGCGAGCCGTCGCGGCTGCTCAAACTGAAGGTCTCGCCCCGGGCGTCGACGTATCCGTCGGCCTCCACGCGGCAGAACATGCGCGTGTCGTCGGTCCGGATACATGCCGTCAGCCCTTCGAACGGGGTGTTCGCATCCTTGATCGCGAGCCGTATCCGTTCCGCGTTCACATCGAAAATGCGGTAGATCAGCCCGTCGTCCGACTCTTCGCTGTGCGTCTCCTGGGTCAGGTAGTCGTAGATTTCGTTGTCGTAGCGCTTGCGGGCCTCGCCGACCGGAATCTTTTCCAGCGGGAAAGCGTCCAGCAGTTCCGAGAGGTTGCCGGGGGAGATTCCCTTGCGGCCCGTACCTTCGAAAAGGAACTGCATCAGGCAGCGCGGGAAGTGGTTGCGGAAGATGTAGTAGCGGAAGAGGTAAAGCGCCATCTGTTCCCGGTTCTGCAACAGTGCGAAGAAACGCTCGGTGAAAATGAACGCGGCCAGCCTTTCGTCGTCGTAGTTGCGAACCAGTTTGCGCAGCAGCGGCCATCCGATCTTCGTCCGGGAGCGTTCCGCCGCGGGGAGATCGTATCTCGAAATCAGGTAGTCGACATCGTCGATACAGAGCAGCAGGGTGTTGGCGTCCTGCGCCAGATAGTGGTCGCCGCCCTGCCGCTGCGCGTCGGCTTCCCGCCACTCCGCGATATAGCCGTAAAGCAGTTTCTGGGTGTATTTTTTCAGATTCCCGAAAAGCAGCGAAAGGAACTTCCGAATCCGCAGCGCCGAGCGGGGGCGGAACAGCACCAGGTCGAGGTAGCGCGAGTGCAGGAAACGGTAGAACAGCCTGACGTCGGTGCAGTTGTCGATCAGCGCCCGGTGGAGCGCCGACGCCTTTACGGAATTCTCGGGCAGCTGCATGCCGAAATCGTCGGCGACGGTCAGCAGCAGGGTCGTCAGCCAGTAGTCCGAGAAAAGCTCCCTGAAAATCCGTTCGCTCGACAGGACGACGGCGCATTCGGCCAGCTGCCAGATATAGTCGTAATCCCCTTCCGTGTCGGGAACCGGATGGCCGATCCGGTAGACGACCATCGTATTGAGCAGCCACGATTCGATCAGCAGCCGCGCGTTGGGATTCGTTTTGTCGGTATAGGGTTTCAGGCCGGAAGCCATCCGCGCCACGAGGGCCAGGTTTCCGTTGACGGCCGGTTTTGAGGGCAGGCCTTCGGTTTGCAGCACGCCGTCGGCGGTGGTCGTCGTGGCCGGCTGCGCGGGATTGCGCCCCAGGTCGTAGAGGGCCTTGACGAAATCGCGGCCGTCGGCGATGCACCCCTCCTTGCGGACCCATCCGCTGCAAATCAGTTCCAGCGTGAGTTTCAGGATTTCGAAATTGCGCTCGTTGGTTACATCCAGCTGCCCGGGCAGCGGCGCGTGCCGTTCGCAGAAGTCGAGCGCCAGACGCCGGGCGAAGAAATATTCGAGGTAGGTGTCTACGAAAAACGTGAGCCAGCTCCCTTTGTGGTCGACGCTTTGTTCGACGATGTGCAGTCCGATCAGGCTGTCGACGAGCTTCTCCACCCGGTCGGCCCCCTTGTAGCGCGGGTCGCGGGCGATCTCGATGACGAAATCCTCGCGCAGGACCCGTTGCCCTTCGGCCGCGATCCGCCAGGCCATCTGTTGCAGCAGGTCGAAGGCGTTGAAATTGACCGCTTCGTCCACCAGCTTCTCCCGGCTCCGGACGCTCAGCGACGAACGCATGAACATCTCCAGCAGTTCGCCCCGGTTGCCGACCGCCGGAATCTTGTATTCCGTGCTGCCGAGCAGCAGGGCGGCGATCATCATAAAGTTGAGCGGCGTGCCCAGCAGCTCCTCGATTCCGGCCCGGATTATTTGCAGCCGGAATTCGTCGATCCGCTCCTCCGGGAGTCCCAGCTGGCGGAGGTAGAGCAGAATCTGGTCGAGCGAAATCTCGCAGAGGTGGTAAACCCCGCACCCCTCGATCCGCCGGAAAGCCTCGCGGCAGGCTGCGAATTCGTGAATGCGTCCCGTGATGTGGAAGCGGCACTTGTCGTATTTGGCGATGAACGATCCGAGCGAGGCGATGAAGAGTTCGGGGCGGGAGACCTTCAGTTCGTTCAGCCCGTCGATGAAGAGCGCGATGCGGCCCTCTGCGAGCAACTGCTCGGCATGGGCGAACACCATGCGCTTCCGGTCCTCGGTCGTCGTGATTCCGAAACCCGCGTTGAAGGCCGTCCGCAGGGCGTCGTCCATCGTTTGGCCTTCGGTGACCGCGTTGAGATTGATACGCAGGGGCAGGATCGAACGGTCGCCGTTGTGCCACAGGTCCGCATACTGGCGGATCAGGCGGATCAACACCGTGGTCTTGCCTGCGCCCGGGTTGCCCAGAATCAGGCTGATGCGGTCTCCGGCGTCTATCAGGTCGT
>ERZ773138.1533-NODE-1533-length-21126-cov-3.755588_pt1 | contig 21126 bp, 17 predicted proteins | sample MGYA00511114_ERZ773138 | MGnify/ENA primary metagenome ERZ773138 (study PRJEB29015, sample SAMEA2737805) | human gut metagenome | biome: human gut; feature: human-associated habitat; material: faeces | place: China | collected 2012 ...
TAACGCCTGCTCTATTTCCCGAAATGTGGTGTTAAGCCTTTCGATGAGATCGTAAGTTGTCATGGCAGCCCTTAATTAGTTACAACATACTATTGATATAGCACAACACGCCGGGTCAGGCCAGCGTGCGGTTTAGGTCAGGCAGGTACGGGAAGGGGAATGTTGTGATAGATCGGCCAGCTAAAGACGAACCGGGCCCCACCCAGCTCGCTCGCTTCGCAGCGAACCGAACCGCCCATCGCCTGGGCAATAGAACGGACAATAGCCAGCCCCAGACCACAGCCGCCGGTAGCCCTGTCGCGGCTGGGATCGAGGCGCACAAACGGCTCAAAAACTTTTTCACGCTCCGCCGGCTCAATGCCGGGGCCATCGTCTTCCACACACAGAATCGCCTGGCTTCCCTGCAAATCTAAACCTATGCGCAGCGTCGTTTCGCTGTAGCGCATGGCGTTGTTCATCAGATTATCCAGCACGCGTTCCATCAGGCGCATGTCCAGTGCCCCGTACGCGCCGGGGGTAATGGCTGTCAGCAGTTTTCGCTGAGGGTTAACGCTCTGCACATCGTTAATATGCGTCTGTAGCCAGACGGGGAGATCCGGTGTACTGAGGTGCAACTCCGTCTGAGGCCGATCGAGGCGGGCATAGGTCAGCAGCTCTTCAATTAGCGCTTCAAGCTGGCCAATATCCCGATTGAGCGCCTGCGATTCCGCCCCGGTGAGGTTCTCGCTCATCTCCAGGCGATAACGCAGGCGTACCAGCGGAGTGCGCAGTTCATGCGCAATGCCATCGATCAGCTGCTTCTTGCTGGCAATCAGGGCGTTGATGTTATCGGCCATCTGGTTAAAGGCAATACCGAGCCGGTCAAAACTGGAACCACTGTCGAAATGTATGCGTTCAGTTAAATGACCCTCCCCAAAACGCTGTGCGGCGGATTCCAGTTTCAGCATGTCCTGCCAGTGCGGTCGCATCCAGATGAATACAGGGAAAGCGAGCGAGATGGCAATAAAGCCCAGCAGGGCGAGATCCAGCAGGCGCATCTGGTGCAGGTAATAGAGATAGGGCACCGGCCCGACGGCCAGGACATAATGGCTGCGCGGAATACGCTGGATGAAGGTATATTTCTCGTCCAGCGCGACGATGTCTCCATCGCGCAGACGCTGCATCGCAGGCGGCGCTAAGTCAAAATCCTTCATGGGTTCGATACGCAGATCAAACGACAGATTCAGATCCAGCTCTTTTAACGTGCGCGCCCAGTCATGAGGTGGTATTTCTCGCAACTCGCTACGCATCAGGTAGAGCGAGCTTTTCATCAGATCGTCGAGGGATTGTCTGCCCGCGCGCTCTGCGGTGAATTTGTAGACCAGCCCGACCAGCATGATCATCACCAGAAAGCAGACAAACAGCAGAAGGTAAAACTGCACAAACAGCTTTTTCATTAATCTCACCGAAACAGGGGCTTCACTACACGTCTTTTACCAGCAGGGTCGCCATGGGCGCAAGTCAGGCATGATGAGTTGAAAAGGGTAATTGTCGAGAGGTATTTCAGCGCGGCATCGCTTTATTCCATCAATGCCCGGAAAATCCGTTTACGTTTCAGTTAAACGAGTTTATTTACGATTGCGTATTATTGATCCGTAATAACAATGACAAAGGCCACCTGCGGGTGGCTTTATTTAATGGCGTTAACCAGCGAGAGGGATCCGGCACAAACGGTGCGACAGAAATAATTAGCGTTGTAACCTGAGCATTATCGATCTTCGTTAATGTCTGGATTTAGCTGTGCTGACAATCAGTGGATTCGTGGTAAACCCATGCGGGCATTTCCGCGCGTTGCAATGCACCGCGTATGTGCATATCTCTTCTTGCTGGTTTCGGTTGTATGGGCATGCCATCTTGTTTTTAATTTCACTCCACAACATCTCGTTATAAGGTGATATGTTATATATCGATATAGGCTTGAACACACCATTAATGAAGACGCCATTTTTTGTCGGATATATTCTGTCACCGGGGTACAAATAGACATCGCTTTCATACCAAATAATGAGTTTCAAGAACTTGAGGCCCAAGATGCTTGAATAAACGATTCCCGTGTTAGGACAAATTACCGAGCTAATGACTCTCCATGACATTGCTATACCTCTTTCATTAAATAATTGAGAGAGTATAAGGTTTAGCATGAGAATTAGATATCTGCAAACACGTAAGCTATTGAAAAAGATCGATATTATTTATACGGTTGCCACTATCCCCTTTGTTTTCAAAAGGATAAGATAATGATTAAAGCAATTGTAAAGATTATTTTTAGACCAATGTGCTTTTAAGTGACGGATTTTTGATCGATGATGGCGCCTGCACTGCTGAATATATATTGTACTACAGCACTGAAATACATTAGGAATACTTTTGTTTAGGCGAAAAATGCCCAGCGAAATAGCATACAAGGAAGGAATGAGAACAAGGGATATTTTATAACTGACGATGCATATAATCGATAACTTTCGACGGGTACTGATAATAATTCCGATGCATCGTGAGTTATTTTTCGAATATTCCTGTTTTGTTCCTTTTTTCAGGTTTCCCAGGCGTGCGGTGCAAACAGATAGCCCTTATTGCGTATGGTTTTAATGCGGTAAGGTTCCGTGGCGTTATCCAGCAGTTTTTTACGCAGACGCGAAATCGCCACATCAACGCTACGATCCATTCCGTCGTAACTTACGCCGCGCAGATTTTTCAGTAATGCATCCCGGTCCATAATTTGACCGGCATGGGTTGCCAGCTCCCACAGCAGGTCAAAATCTGCGGTTGAGAGCGCAATCAGCCCCCCGGAAAGCATAACCTGTCGGTTGACCGGGTCGATAGAAAGCGTGCCGAAGCGCATCGCTTTGTGCGGCGTTAAAGAGGGGGCAGACGCTTCACGCTCCGCGCCGCTGGCACGCTGACGCAGATGGAGGCGCAAACGGGCAAGCAGGACTGCCGGCGGCGTGGTTTTCAGGATGTAGTCATTCGCGCCCATCTCAAGCGACAGAATATGATTCATATCGCTGTCGAGAGAGGTCAGCAGCACGATCGGACCGTCCCACTTCGTGCGCAGATCCCGGCATAGCGTCATACCATCTTTTCCGGGCAGCATGATGTCCAGCAACACCAGGTCCGGATTTTCGCGGGTCACGACGTCTTCAGCGCGATCGCCACGAGGCTCGACAACCACTTCCATATCATGTTTACCCAGATAAGCGGCGATCAGTTGCCCCACCTCGGGTTCATCTTCAACATAAACAATCTTATTCATACAACGTCTGTCATCGCAAAAAACGTCAACATACACCGCGCAATCTTAACCTTCCATTAATCTTTCAAAATTAGCCGGACTTCCGTTATCCTGCATGGGAATGTTATTTGATTGTTAAGGGAAAAGAATGGGGCTGGTGATAAAAGCCACGCTGGGTGCGCTGGTCGTGCTGCTGATTGGGGTGCTGGCTAAAACGAAGAACTACTACATTGCCGGGCTGATCCCGCTGTTTCCCACCTTTGCGTTAATCGCGCACTATATTGTGGCCTCTGAGCGGGGTATTGAGGCGCTGCGCGCCACCATTGTGTTCGGGATGTGGTCGATCATCCCGTATTTTATCTATCTGCTGTCGCTGTGGTACTTCACCGGTTTTCTGCGTCTGCCCCTGGCGCTGGGCGGGGCGGTGGTCTGTTGGAGCCTCAGCGCCTGGGTGCTTATCTTCTTCTGGAGCCGCTTTCACTAGCGCAGCGGGCGGCCACCGTCCACGGCAAACGTTCGGCCCGTGACGTAACAGCTGGTCAGCAGATAATCGATCAGGTCGATCACCTCTTTCTCACCGGGCGCAATTTTCATTAACGACTTGTTGAGCGCCTGCTGACGATACTCGGCATCATCGCCTTCGTTAAATAAAATCATCGCCGGAGCAATCGCGTTGACCTTTACCTCGGGCGCCAGCTTGCGTGCGAAAGAGCGGGTCATATTATCCAGGGCGGCTTTGCTGGCCGCATAGGCGATGTGTTTGTCGCTTCCTCGCTCTACCACGTAATCGGTGAAATGGATAATGTCGCCTGCGGCATGACCGTGTCCGCGCAGCAGATCCTGTAGGGCATGGTTGAGCAGATAAGGCGCATTAACGTGGATCTGCATCATGCAGGCGAGCGTTTCGCTGAGCGAATGTCCTGCTTTTTCAGGAAGCCAGGTACTGGCATTGTGAATAACCGCCCGCAGCCCGTGGGTGGTCGATTTCACTTTGTCCGCGAAGGCGAGTATACCTTCATCCGTGGAGAAATCCGCCTGAATGCATACTGCTCCGGCATTTCGTAGACCTTCAATGGAGGGATATTCCGTGCGGTAACTGACGATAACCGGATGGCGAAGGTTGAGAAAGTGATGGGCGAGGGCGAGGCCGATGCGACGGCCTGCGCCAGTGATCAATATTGGGCGTTGCTGCGTGTGTCCCATCGTAATCTCCTTTTCAGTTCAACAATGGGACAGGCGACGCTATCCCATTAACATCCACGTTGCCGGTACGGCAGCGACTAACAGCAAACCTATCAACGCCATTTCGCGGCGCTTAAGGGCATTATCAAGCTGATGCGTACGGCGAGCGTAGATAAACACCAGCAGGCCCGGTGCGTAGAGCACCACGGACAGCAGCAGATGCATCGGTCCGGAAGCATACAACAACCATAGACCGTAAATACAGGCGCCGACACCTACCGCATAGTGTGCCGGGCGGGTCGCAATTTTTAACAGATATGCGCCCACTAAGAAATAGGGTACCAGAATCATCTCGGAGGCGATGGTCAGCAGCGTGTTATAGTCCGATCCTGTGAGCCAGATCAGCACCAGACAGACCTGCACGCTGATGTTGGTGAGCCACAAAGAGGCCGATGGCGCACTGTTTTTGTTCTGACGGGCAAACAGGCGCGGGAACGCTTTATGCGTGGCGGCCAGGAACGGCACTTCCGCTGCCATAATGGTCCAGCTCAGATAGGCGCCGCAAACGGAGACAATCAGTCCCGCCGCGATAATCACGTCTCCCCAGGGACCCAACATTTTCACCATCAGCCCGGCCATGGACGGGTTACGCATTTCCGCCAGTTCAGGGCGTGCCACCACGCCGAGCGACAACAGCGTCACCAGCAGATAAACGCCCAGCGCCGCCAGTACGGCCAGCAGCGTGGCGCGTCCCACGTCGCGCTTGTTACGCGCGCGGGCAGAGACTACGACGGCACCTTCAACGCCGATGAACACCCACAGGGTGATCAGCATGGTATTTTTCACCTGTTCCCAGACGGGAACGCCCAGCGCAATGCCGCTGAAATCGAGCGTAAAGACATCGAGACGGAAGGCGAGGAAGGCCAGCACGACGAACAGGCCAAGCGGCACAAGCTTGGCCAGCGTTGCCACGAGGTTAATGCTGGCCGCGGTCTGGACGCCGCGCAAAATCAGCCAGTGAACAATCCACAGCAGTACCGAGGCGCCGACGATGGACTGCCAGGTATTACCGTCGCCAAACAGGCGCAGTTCGGGCGTATCGGTAAAGAAGCTGAGCGCCGAGAAGACGATAACCAGATAGGAGACGTTGGCGATCACCGCGCACAGCCAGTAACCCCAGGCGGAGCAGAAGCCGATCAGCTCGCCGAAACCTTCCCGGGCGTAAGTGAATATTCCGCCGTCCAGATCCGGTCGGATACGGGTCAGCAGCAGCATGGCGAATGCCAGCAGCAAAATCCCAACACCGGTAATGCCCCAGCCAATCAGTAATGCGGCCGGGCTGGCGACGGCCGCCATGTTCTGCGGCAAACTGAATACGCCCGCGCCCAGCATTGAGCTCAATACAAGTGCAGTTAACGCACTCAGGCCAAGTTTCTTTTCCATTGGCTTCCTGTTATGAAAAGTCCAAATCCAGAATAATTATTTCGCTAAGGCGCATAAAAATGGTGGATCACGCTAAGGCGCGGGATTTTACGGAGTGTGAAGGATGCATGCAATGACGTGTGGCAGAAATCAGAAAAAAAGTAACAAAAAAGGCGGCACTGCGCCGCCTTTATGAAACCGTTTTGTTACTTGTACAGATCGGCGCTGATGGTCAGGTTGTTACCACGTTCCTGCCACTGACGGGTGATGTGGTAATACTTCGCGCCTTTCTTCGCAGCACGCTTCGCCACCTGATAGGAGATTTCCGTCATGTTGCCATAGTTGCCCGTAAACTTGATGCTGTCGAACGGCACCATCTGCGCGGCAGTGGCTTTGTTCAGCTCTTCAATTTTCGTGCCGTCTGGTAATGTAACGGTATAACGACCGCCTTTGGTGGATTGGGTTTCAAAGAAACGACCCACTTCAGCGCTTGGTGCCGCAGACGTTGCTACGCCCGGAATTTCCACTTTCTTCGCTTCTTCACCGCCTTTCGCTAACGCGGCACGTCCCGCATCTGAATCCGCTGGAATGGCATCCGGGCTTTGCACTACGCGTTTTTTCGCATCTTGCTTATAGATGAAAGCGGTGATGCGCTGGTTTCCGCCCTGGTTGGCATCAACCTGACGCACGATATAAAACGCGTAAGCGCCTTTTTCTCTCGCGGCTTTGGTGATGGCATCGTTAACTTCAGGCTGGCTGCGGTAGAAGCCCTGAACGGTCACGGTGTCATACGGTTCCAGCTGAACAGCCTGATCTTTCGGCAGTTCAACAATGCCGTTAATCACGCGGTTTTTCTGTTCATCTGCTTTTGGGGCATTATCTTTGTACAGCGCAATCGTCACGCGCTGGTTGCCGCTGTTGCCTTGATCGGACTGGTCAACAACGTAAAACGAGGCAGCGCCGTTTTTATCGGCGGCTTTTGATGCGGCGGCGACGGCATCGCCAATAGAGTTATAGCGACCCACAATGACCGTATGGTCAAAAGGTTTTAACGCTGCCGCTTGCTCCGGCGTCAACTCTGTCGCGGCATTCGCAGACAGGGCGGTCGCGGAAAGAAGTGCGGACGCCAGGAGTGTGTTCTTAAGCTTCATAAAAATAATCCTTCGCCTTGCGCAAACCATGTACTGGTGTTGTTGTTAATTTGAGACGGTCCCGATTATGGCATTTAACACCCATCGCTGTCTGCGGCATTTTTCACAGCCTGTGCTCACCAAAGGACCTGATTCGATAACATTTTGTGATATGTGGAAAAAACAGGCGTTTCACAAGAAAAACTGATTAAGCATATGACTTTTACAAGTTAATTTAATGTTAATGAGTTGTTCTATTATGGCGCTATATCATGTTTTTACCGCTTCGCTTGCGCGATTTATCGGTCCTGAAGGCGAATTTAAGGTAAATATCTCTGTCAGTAACCCCGATCGCTTATTTTTCACAGATAAAGTAAGAAATAGTGTTTTCTGGCGGTAGATCACGGGCGCTATTTTCAGTAGGTTATAGAAAGTTTGTTACTGTTTTATTTTCCGGGGTTAATCATTCTCCGTCGTTATCGCGATGGTGAAAATTGATACAAACCGCGGGCAATTATCGACAAACCATCATCAAAAACCGATGGAAGGGAAAACTATGCGTATTGGGGTACCAAAAGAACGGTTAGCCAATGAAACCCGCGTAGCGGCAACACCAAAAACGGTGGAGCAACTGCTTAAACTGGGTTTTACCGTCGCGATTGAAAGCGGCGCGGGCACACTGGCGAGTTTCGATGACGAGGCCTTTACTCAGGCTGGCGCGGACGTCGTGGACGGTGCTGAGGTCTGGCAATCACCCATCATTCTGAAGGTAAACGCACCGGAAGAGGGTGAAATTGAACTGCTGAACGCGGGCACTACGCTGGTGAGCTTTGTCTGGCCAGCCCAAAACCCGGAGTTGATGGAGAAGCTGGCGGCACGCGGTGTCACCGTGATGGCGATGGACTCCGTGCCGCGTATTTCGCGCGCGCAGTCTCTGGATGCGCTGAGCTCCATGGCGAACATTGCCGGCTATCGCGCCATTGTCGAAGCTGCGCATGAGTTTGGTCGCTTCTTTACCGGTCAGATTACGGCGGCAGGTAAAGTTCCACCCGCGAAGGTGATGGTGATTGGTGCCGGTGTGGCAGGTCTTGCCGCTATCGGGGCCGCAAACAGCCTGGGCGCTATTGTTCGCGCGTTTGATACCCGGCCGGAAGTGAAGGAGCAGGTGCAGAGTATGGGCGCCGAATTCCTTGAGCTGGACTTCAAGGAAGAAGCGGGCAGCGGTGATGGTTACGCGAAGGTCATGTCTGAAGCCTTTATCAAGGCGGAAATGGCGCTCTTTGCGGCGCAGGCAAAAGAGGTAGACATCATTGTCACCACCGCGCTTATTCCGGGTAAACCGGCGCCGAAGCTGATCACCCGTGAGATGGTGGATTCCATGCAGCCGGGCAGCGTTATAGTCGATCTGGCGGCGCAAAACGGCGGTAACTGTGAGTATACCGTGCCAAATCAGGTCACGACGACCGCGAACGGCGTGAAGGTGATCGGTTATACCGACCTGCCAGGGCGTCTGCCAACCCAGTCCTCTCAGCTGTACGGCACGAACCTCGTTAACCTGCTGAAGCTGCTCTGCAAAGAGAAAGACGGCAACATTACCGTTGATTTTGATGATGTGGTGGTGCGTGGCGTTACCGTGGTGCGTGAAGGGGAAATCACCTGGCCTGCACCGCCGATTCAGGTTTCCGCTCAACCTCAGGCTGCGCCGAAAGCGGCACCAGAGCCCGCGGAGCCAGCAAAACCTGCGTCGCCGTGGCGCAAATACGCCATCATGGCGCTGGTCATAATCCTGTTTGGCTGGCTGGCGGACGTCGCGCCAAAAGAGTTCCTTGGCCACTTCACCGTCTTCGCGCTCTCCTGCGTGGTGGGTTACTACGTCGTGTGGAACGTTTCCCATGCGCTGCATACCCCGCTGATGTCGGTCACCAATGCCATCTCCGGGATTATCGTGGTCGGGGCATTGCTGCAAATTGGTCATGGCGGCTGGATCAGCTTCCTGAGCTTCATTGCGGTGCTGATCGCCAGTATCAATATTTTCGGTGGTTTCACCGTGACTCAGCGCATGCTGAAAATGTTTCGTAAAGGCTAAGGGGTAGCATATGTCTGGAGGATTAGTTACAGCCGCATACATTGTTGCTGCAATCCTGTTTATTTTCAGTCTGGCGGGGCTTTCCAAACACGAAACGTCTCAGCAGGGAAATAACTTTGGTATCGCCGGTATGGCGATTGCGCTGATTGCCACCATCTTTGGGCCGGACACCGGCAACGTGGCGTGGATCCTGGTGGCGATGATCATCGGCGGCGCGATTGGTATTCGTCTGGCGAAACGCGTTGAAATGACCGAGATGCCGGAGCTGGTTGCTATTCTGCACAGCTTCGTGGGTCTGGCGGCGGTGCTGGTGGGCTTCAACAGCTACCTGTACCACGAACCGGGCCTGGAGCCGATTCTGGTGAACATCCATCTGACCGAAGTGTTCCTCGGCATCTTCATCGGTGCGGTGACCTTCACCGGGTCGATTGTGGCGTTCGGCAAGCTGCGCGGGAAGATCTCTTCCAAACCGCTGATGCTGCCTAACCGCCACAAGCTGAATCTGGCGGCGCTGGTCGTTTCATTTGTGCTGCTGGTGGTCTTCGTGCGTACCGAAAGCGTAGGCTTGCAGGTGCTGGCGTTACTGGTGATGACCATCATCGCGCTGGCGTTCGGCTGGCATCTGGTGGCGTCTATCGGCGGAGCAGATATGCCGGTAGTCGTTTCCATGCTGAACTCCTACTCCGGTTGGGCGGCGGCGGCGGCAGGCTTTATGCTGAGCAACGACCTGCTGATTGTCACCGGTGCGCTGGTCGGTTCTTCCGGTGCGATCCTGTCTTACATCATGTGTAAGGCGATGAACCGTTCGTTTATCAGCGTCATCGCGGGTGGCTTCGGTTCTGACGGTTCATCAACCGGTTCTGATGAGGAAGTGGGTGAACACCGTGAAATCAGCGCGGAAGACACCGCAGAGATGCTGAAAAACTCGCATTCCGTCATCATCACCCCAGGCTATGGCATGGCGGTGGCGCAGGCGCAGTATCCGGTGGCGGAAATCACCGAGAAACTCCGCGCGCGCGGTATCAAGGTTCGCTTTGGTATTCACCCGGTGGCGGGGCGTCTGCCAGGCCACATGAACGTGCTGCTGGCGGAAGCGAAGGTGCCTTACGACATCGTGCTGGAAATGGACGAGATCAACGATGATTTCGCCGACACCGACACCGTGCTGGTGATTGGCGCCAACGACACCGTTAACCCGGCGGCGCAGGACGATCCGCGTAGTCCGATTGCGGGTATGCCTGTTCTCGAAGTGTGGAAGGCGCAGAACGTTATTGTCTTCAAACGCTCTATGAACACCGGCTATGCTGGCGTGCAGAACCCGCTGTTCTTTAAAGATAACACCCACATGCTGTTTGGCGACGCCAAGGCCAGCGTGGATGCGATCCTGAAAGCGCTGTAATTTCGCTTCATCCTGACAAACCGCCCCCTGGGGCGGTTTTCTTATTTCTGCGGCCAGCTTTTCTCCTCTGTCTATACTTTACCCTTTGTGTAATACGAGGAGGTGTAATGCGATTTTTGTCCCGCTTCGACATCATCGAGCTGATGATGATGCCGTCTTTCTGGATCGGCGTCGCCACGGTGGTCTTTGTGACTCTGCTGGTGTACTGGCTGCTGACGCGCCTGATCGCCTTCGTTAAGAAAGGGATCACCACCTGGGGCGACAAGCACCCCAGCACCAACCGGATGCGCTTTATCCTGACGGATATGCTTAACCGCACCAGCCGCGTCCTGCTTTTTGTCGTGGCGCTGTTGTTCAGCCTGCGTTTCGTCGACTTACCGGATCATCTCTTTGGTACCGTGAGCCACGCCTGGTTCCTGGTCTTCGCTATCCAGGTGGCGCTGTGGATGGATCAGGGGGTGGTGTCGTGGCTTCGTCACGTCATGCTGGCGCCGGGAAGCCATAAAAACCCGGTGACGCTGGTGATCACGGGGCTTATCCTCCGTGCCATTGTCTGGTCAGTGATGCTGCTGTCTATTCTTGCTAACGCGGGCGTCAACATCACTGCTCTGGTTGCCAGCCTTGGGGTAGGGGGTATTGCTATCGCCCTCGCGGTGCAAACGATCCTGAGCGACGTGTTTGCATCGCTCTCCATCGGTTTTGATAAGCCGTTCGAAATCGGCGATTTTGTGGTGTTTAACGATGTCGCCGGGACGGTAGAGCACATTGGTCTGAAAACCACCCGTATCCGCAGCCTGAGCGGGGAGCAGATTGTCTGCGGGAACGCCATCCTGCTGCAACAGACGCTGCATAACTACAAGCGGATGCAAACGCGGCGGATTGTTTTTACCTTCGGGGTCGCCAGCGACACGGCGCCGGAAAAACTGCGTTCAGTGGGTGAGATGGTCAAACAGATCATTACCGACGTCGGGGAAACGAAGTTTGACCGCGCCCATTTCCTGGGCTTCGATCGCGATCGCCTGACCTTCGAGGTGGTTCATATTGTTAATACGGCGGATTACAACAAGTACATGGATATTCAGCAGGAGATCAATATTCGTATCCTGGAGGGGCTGAACCAGCAGGAGATCAAGCTGGCGCTACCGAGCATGGTTCTGCACGCGCCCTGGATGAATGCCGGCGACGAGGCATCTGCGCAACGGTTGAGCGAAGCGCAATAAAAAAAGCCCGCCGTTACCGGCGGGCTTTCATTTTGGGGTCAATCGTCTTCCTCATCGTCCAGCTCAACCGGCGTCTGATATTGATCCGGTTTGATGACCAGAAGGTCGCAGCGCAGATGGTCGATCACCTGCTCGGCGGTATTTCCCAGGAACGCGGCAGAAATACCGGTCCGGCCGATGGTGCCCAGCACCACAATCCCGGCCTGCAAATGCTCCGCCAGATCCGGAATAACCTCTTCCGGTAACCCTTTTTCTACGTGGGTCATGTTCTCATCGATACTGAATTTCTGGCGCAGCGCTTTCATGGCCAGCAGATGCTGACCGCGAATCGCGTCGTTATACACGCTCGGGTCAAATTCAGGCAGCTCGATGGCGATATTGATTGGCGTAACCGGATAGGCGCCCACCAGATGGACTTCAGTATGGTTAACCTGGTCGGCAAGCTGAAGCGTCTCCTTCACCAGTTTCTCGTTCAGCGAATTGTGATAATCCTCTTCGCTGGCCAGATTGACCGCCACGACGGCTTTCCCGCCCTCAGGCCACGGCTGATCTTTCACCATCCATACCGGACAAGGGCATTTGCGCAGCAGGTGCCAGTCTGTTGGAGTGAAAATCACGGATTCCAGTTTGTCATGCTGGTGCGCCATTTTCAGCAGCAGGTCATGCCCACCGGCCACCACTTCCTGAATAATGGCTTCGAAGGGGCGGTTGTGCCAGACTAATTTAATATCAATCGGTACGCCCGCTTCCAGGTAATATTTCGCCTGCTCGCGGATCCACGCGGTACGCTGGCTGATCACTCCCTGACGCATAGCGGTGCGCTCGTCAGGCGACAGAAGGGTGGTCATCTCGTATGAGAAGTCATAAATCGGCAAAAAGGCTTTAATTTTGCCACCAATCCGTTGATGTAAATACACAGCACGTCGTAATGCCGGCTGATCGTCCTGATTAGGATCGATAGCCACCAGCATGTTTTGATACTTTGCCATACAGGTCTCCTTACTACTGTCACCACAGTCTGTAAGTAAAAGAGTAACCTATATATCTTGAATGAAACAGGGGGGAAGTTTTTGCCAGATCAATAATCATGAAAATTTATCGACCTGGCATAAGATATCCGGGAGAGTTATGCCACGTTACGTGAGTGACCCGCCAGAATGGCCAGAGCTTCACCGTTTTCGATGGTGATATACTTACCTTTAACCGCCAGCATTCCGCTCTTCTGGAAGCGACCCAGCAGACGGCTGATGGTTTCCACGGTCAGGCCCAGATAGTTACCAATATCACCGCGCGTCATGGTCAGACGGAATTCACGCGGGGAGAAGCCACGTTCCGCGAAACGGCGGGAGAGGTTATAGATAAAGGCGGCCAGACGCTCTTCGGCATTCTTCTTAGAAAGCAGCAGGATCATATCCTGATCGCCTTTGATCTCACCGCTCATCAGACGCATCATCTGCTGACGCAGGTTCGGCATCTTACCGGACAGATCGTCCAGCGTCTCAAACGGAATTTCGCAGACCATAGAGGTTTCCAGCGCCTGAGCAAAGCTCGGGTGATGGCCACTGCCGATGGCGTCAAAGCCGACTAAATCGCCTGCCAGATGGAAGCCGGTGATCTGCTCGTCGCCCTGTTCGGTAATGGTGTAGCTTTTGATGGTGCCAGAACGGATAGCATAGAGCGATTTCAGTTCGTCTCCCGCCTTAAACAGCGTCTGCCCTTTCTGAATAGGCTTTTTGCGCTCGATGATATTGTCAAGCTGATCGAGTTCGTGCTCATTCAGAGTAAACGGGATACAGAGCTGGCTGATGCTGCAATCCTGGCAATGGATAGCACAACCGCCAGACTGAATGCGTCGTATAATTCGCTTTTCCGGGATCATAGGTTTGCTCAAGCCTTAATTGATATTGGTCAATTTTAACATCTTTTTGGTAAGGACGTAAGTCTGGCAAACCCCCAATAAAGACAAGAGACGGCAGCGTGTTGCCATCTCCTTGAAATTCCACAGAATGATTAAGGATTATGAACCTAACAGGAAGAAAATTAAGCACAAAAAGCCTGGGAATTACAGCAGAAAATACCCTTCGTGACGCAGCAGCCACTCTTTGCGCTGTACGCCCCCGGCATAGCCGGTGAGGGTGCCGTTGCGCCCAATCACGCGATGGCAAGGCACCACAATGCTGACGGGGTTAGAGCCATTTGCCGCACCGACCGCGCGCGCCGCGCCGGCACGACCAAGCTGTTCTGCCAGCTGACCGTAGTGCATCACCTGCCCGCAGGGAATATTACGCAGCGCCTGCCACACCTCGCGCTGGAAAGGGGTGCCCGCCGTGGCGGTTGGCAGGGTATTAATAATGCTGAGATCGCCCTCGAAGTAGGCCGTCAGTTTATCGCTCAGCCCGCCAGGATTACGGGCAGTAACACGCTCGTATCCCTCGGCGCGATAATGGATGTTGAGCAGCTCAACCATCCGGTCGCTGTGCTCTTCCCATTCAACCGCGCGCAGATTGAACGCTTCATCCGCGATAACCCACAGCGGCCCCAGCGGCGTCGCAATCTTATCTTCGAGTAATCTCAGCATCAGTACTCCTTAGTTCAGCCTCGGGTAAACACCCGGTCCAATCGGCAGGCCGACAAGATACCACGCCACCAGCATCACCAGCCATACCCCTAAGAAGATAAGCGGATAGGGCAGAACCAGCGAATAGTAGGTACCCAGCTTAGCCTCCGGTCTGTAGCGTTGCAGGAAGCCTAAAAACAGCGGAACGAAGGGTGACACGGGCGCCAGCGGGATCACCGAGGAATCGGCGACACGGAACAGGATCTGGGCGAACGCCGGATGGAAGCCGAGCATCATAAACATGGGGACAAAGATGGGCGCCAGAATCGACCAGATGGCCGACCCGCTGGCAATAAACATGCACAGCAGGGACGACAGCAGAGCCAGGCCGACAAACGCCGGAACACCGCTCAACCCCGCCGCCTCCAGCGCGTCCGTCAGGCTCACGGCCATAAACTTGCCCATGTTGCTCCAGTTAAACATGGCGACAAACTGCGCCAGCGGGAACACCATCACGATAAAACCCGCCATCTCCTTCATCGGCTCGATCATCAGGTGCGGCAGATCTCCCTGACGGCGGATTTTGCCGGTGGAGATGCCGTACGCGAGCGAAACGACGAAGAAGAAGAGAATTATCAGCGGCACAATGCCCTGAATAAACGGCGAGGGCAGTACGGTGTGTTTGATCGGATCGCGCAGCACGCCATTTTCCGGTACCACCATCAGCGCCACCACCGCAATGAACGCCAGCGAGACGATCCCGGCTACGCGCAGGCCGAACTGCTGCTCTTTGCTCAGCGTCTCCAGCTTTTCATCGCTCCGGCCTTCCCATTTACCCAGGCGCGGCTCAATGATTTTATCGGTAATCAGACCCCCGACAATCGTCAGGACAATCACTGAACTGGCCATAAAGTACCAGTTGTCGATCACGCTGACGTGCATGGTCGCATCGATGGTGCTGGCTGCCTCTGTGCTGATGCCGGAGAGCAGCACATCGGTGGTCACGATAAGCAGGTTAGCGGTAAACCCACAGCCGACGCCCGCAATCGCCGACAGCAGGCCCGCAACAGGATGACGACCAACGGCGAGGAAAATCAGCGCCCCCATCGGCGGCATGATCACCAGTGCCGCGTCGGACGAGATATGGCTGAAGAAGGCAATAAACAGCACCATATAGCTGGCATAACGCGCGCTGACGTGCGAGGCCATTTTGACCATCAGCGCGGGCAGGAGACCCACGCGCTCGGCCAGTCCCGCGCCTAACACCAGCGCCAGGATGGCGCCCAGCGGCGCAAAACCGCTGAAGTTTTTAATCACGTTCGGCAAAAACCAGTGCAACCCTTCAACGCTGAGCAGGTTTTTCACTGCCACCATGCTGCCGTCGGCCGGGCTGCGCACGCTCACCTCAAAGGCGGACAGCACGGCCGTCGCGACCATCAGGATGACAATTAAATAGATAAAAAGCAGGAAAGGGTGCGGCACTTTATTGCCGATCCTTTCAACCCAGCCATAGAGCTTACCGGATGGGGAATGCGAAGGTATGGAAGACATACTCATGGGCGTTCCTCGGGACTGTTGTTGTGTTGTTGTGTTGTGTTTTTTTATTTTAAAGGTGACGGTGTCACGCCCTGCGGGATCGGACACTCGTACGGTTTTTCTGTTATGTGTTGTTCGAACTCTTCCCGGCATTTTCGCAACAGGTCGGCATCCTGAAGCAGATGCAGCGCGGTCGCGCCCATCACTTTTCCGGCCAGCAACATGCCTTTATGGGCAATAGAGGTACGCCCCTGCGTCACTAATTGCCAGGTATGCAGCGGGGTGCCCACGGTAAAACAAGGGCTAAAGCACTGTGCAACAGGCATCTTCCAGCTGACATCCCCCACATCGGTGGAGCCTGCCAGCACGTTATCGGTGATGGCATATGGGGCAACTTCATCCACCAGCAGCGTCTCCTGATGGCGTCGGGCAAACGCTTTTCCCTCTTCGGCCCCCGTTGCGGCAATGTTTTTCAGGCTGTTTTGCAGGTCGTTTGCCGTGAGCGTAGCGCGGATTTTACGGGCAAATTCGCGTTCCTCTTCCGTCCAGGCCGGCGTGCCGTAATGCTGCAATGCGCGGTACATCGCCGCTTCGAGCGTTCGATTCGGCAGATAGCTGGAGCAGGCTTTATCAAAGCGGCACTCGACGGTGGTTTCGGTCATCATCGCCGCGCCCTGGGCGATTTTCTCGATGCGCGCGTAGATCTGCTGCGCATCGGCCATCTCCGGGGCGCGGATCAGGTACAGCACCTCGGCCTGGGCCTGCACCACGTTAGGCGAAATTCCGCCGGTATCGGTGATGGCGTAATGAACGCGCGCTTTTTCAATGATGTGTTCGTTGAGGAAGTTTGTGCCGGTGGTCATCAACGTCACGGCATCCAGCGCGCTGCGTCCCAGATGTGGGGAGTTAGCGGCATGGGCGGCGATCCCCTTAAACCGCCAGGCGGCCTGAATATTGGCCAGCGTGCTGACGTTAAACATCCCGGCAAAGGCTTCCGGGTGCCATGTCACGGCAGCGTCCACGTCGTCAAATAATCCTTCACGCACCATAAAGGTTTTACCGGAGCCGCCTTCCTCGCCGGGACAGCCGTAAAAACGCACCGTTCCGCTGCCGCCGTGCTGTTCCAGCCAGCTTTTCACCGCCACCGCCCCGGCAAAGGCAGCCGTGCCTAAGAGGTTATGCCCGCAACCGTGGCCGTTCGCCCCCGGGGTGGCGGATTGCGCCGTCGCGCAGTGTGCCTGCTGGCTTAGCCCGGCCAGGGCATCGTATTCGCCCAGAAGGGCGATAACGGGCTTGCCGCTGCCGTAGCTGGCAATAAAGGCGTTGGGAATGCCTCCGGCTTCCCGCGTCAGGGTAAAGCCCTCGGCTTCCAGCGCGCTGGCGAGGCGTTCGGCGGACCAGAACTCTTCAAAGCGCGTTTCGGGGTGATCCCAGATGTCGTCGGCAATATCGGTAAACGTCTGACATCGCGTGTCGATGGCATCAGCGATAAAAGCGTAGTTCTCCTGCATTACACACCTCGCGTCCACGGGAAATTAAGCGCAGTTCGCGCCAGCGTTTCGATGGCAACGTTCATCACCTGCTCATCAAAATCGAATTTTTCGTTGTGATGTCCGGCGCTCAGCTGGGTGCCGAAAACCATATACGAGGCCATGCCGCCGTTCTGCTGCACGCGGGCCATCATTAGCGTGGCGTCTTCAGAGCCCGCAGGCGCTTTGACCTTATTAAAGGCATGAGTCACACCGGGCACCTGGCTTGCCTGCTCGCGCAGATAATCGACCCAGGCCGGGGAAGGGACGCTGGAGGTCGCCGCCCCCATCAGGTTTATCCCGGCTGTTACGCCATAGAGCGCCGCCGCGCCGGTAATTACCGCCTGCGCGCGCTCAAAGACATACTGATTAATGGCCTCGCTTTCGCCGCGGGTTTCAACCTTAAGTAACGCATCAGCCGGAACCACGTTGCGTCCGCTGCCCGCCTGCATGACCCCGACGTTAACCCGGGACGCGCCTTCGCTGTGTGGCGCGATGCCATGCAGCGCGATAGCGGCCTGGGCAGCAGCAAGCAGTGCGTTACGGCCCTCTTCCGGTTTACCGCCAGCGTGTGCGGCGACTCCGGTAAAGCGCACGTCAAATTTGGTGGTCGCCATGAAGTTATCGCTGCCGCAGATCACTGTCCCTTCCGGAACGCCGGTTCCGATATGAATGGCGGTAAAGTAGTCTTACCGTCCAGCGCGCCTGCGGCGACCATAGCGCGCGCGCCGCGCGTACCCTCTTCGGCAGGCTGGAAGATCAGTTTGATGGTGCCGTTGAGCTGCGCTTCATGCTGCTTAAGCACCTGCGCGAGCCCCAGACCAATGGTGGTATGCCCGTCGTGGCCACAGGCGTGCATCATTCCCGGATTGCAGGAGGCAAACCCGTCGCGGAACGGGCGATGGCTGTCGTCGAGCGCTTCGCTTAAATCAAGGGCGTCCATGTCCACGCGAAACGCCAGGGTTGGGCCCGGGCGGCCGGTATTCAGGGTCGCGACAATGCCGGTGAACCCGCCCTCAAACGGCGCCAGCCATTTCTCCGGCGCGCCCTGCGCCCGGGCGCGGGCAAACTCTCGCGAAAGGGTGGCGTCATCGGGCAGTCCCATACGGCTTTCGGCGTCGACCACGTCGCGACCCATCGCCAGCTCGTAACCCAGTGAGGCGAGGATCTCCGCCACTTTTGCCGCGGTGCGAAACTCCACCCAACCGGATTCCGCGAAATGGTGGAAATCGCGACGCCATGCGCTCAGTTGTGGGGCTAATGTCTGGATGTACTGCGCCAGTGCGTTCATATCTTTTCCTGTCATCATTAAAATATGTGAACTGCTTCACGCTGTGATAGTTTTTACTTATCACTAATCGTTTTTTCACAGTTTTAACCGTTCAGGAATTACCCTCGCACATCCGTTTCCATTAAAGTAGATGACAGTTTCTTTACTCTGATAAACAACGGTTATCGGTCTCGTTATGTCATTTCAGATTAAATTTCATCAAATCAGGGCGTTTGTCGAGGTGGCGCGTCAGGGCAGCATTCGCGGCGCCAGCCGGACGCTTAATCTTTCGCAGCCCGCGCTGACCAAATCCATTAAAGAGCTGGAAGAGGGCATGGCGGCCCAGCTGTTTGTGCGCAGGAGTAAAGGCGTCGCGCTGACCGAGTGCGGGGAAGGATTTTATCACCGCGCTAATTTGATTCTGGAAGAGCTACGCGCGGCGCAGGATGACATCCGCCAGCGGCAGGGCGAACTCGCCGGGCAGATCAATATTGGGATGGGAGCCAGCATTTCACGCAGCCTGATGCCAGCCGTCATTACGCGTTTTCATGCGCAGCATCCTCAGGTCAACGTTCGGATTATGGAAGGCCAGCTGGTGTCGATGATAAATGAATTACGTCAGGGTGAGCTGGACTTTACCATCAATACCTATTATCAGGGGCCGTACGATCACGAATTTACGTTTGAAAAGCTGTTCGAAAAGCCTTTTGCCGTATTTTGTCGGGCAGGACATCCGGCGACAGGGGCGACCTCAATTAATGAGCTTCTGCAATATAACTGGACGATGCCTACGCCCCGGGGAAGTTATTATAAGCAGTTGCAGGATACTTTTAATCACCGCTCTCAAATACCGCGAATTGGCGTTGTCTGTGAGACCTTTTCCTCCTGTATTAGCCTCGTCGCACAAAGCGATTTCATCAGCATTTTACCGCAGGAGTTGGGCTGCGATCCGCTTCTGGCGCACCGTCTGATAATGCTGCCGGTTGTCGAAACCCTGCCTAAAGCGGCATATTATTTAATTCAGCGTCGTGATTCTCGCCAGACACCGCTTGCCGAATCATTAATCACGCAGTTTCGAAGAGAGGCCAGGAAATTAATTTAATAAAAATAACAACAATAAAAAATAGAGTCTGCCCGACATCAGACAGACTCCACAGAACACACAGTCGTGCATCCTTTCGCGGATCCTACATGCATTATCCATTGGGCAGGTTTATTAAGTTATAACAGCTTTTTCTTAAAAGAGAAGGACGTTGAGTGATTGATTTCACGATTTTTTAACGTAATTTATTTAATTAATTACGGCTGAAATTTAAGTTAATGTTAGATTAAATTCATTGCGTCTGCGATTATCTGTTCCTTAAGCCATTATTTGTACCCGTGCCCGGGTTATTGAGACCCGCAACGGGCGCAGGTATAGTACATCACTCAGATGTAGCCGGAGGATTTCCATGAACCCTGACGACAAATCACTTTTTCTTGACGCCATGGAGGATGTCCAGCCGCTCAAACGCTGCGCGGATATTCACTGGCAGCAGAGCCGCAACACGCGGGCGCGTCAGGAAATAGATACTGAGCAGCTCGATAACTTTCTGACGCTGGGGTTTCTGGAACTGTTGCCCCTTGACGAGCCGCTGATGTTCCAGCGTGAAGGGGTACAGCAGGGGGTATTTGATAAGCTGCGTTCCGGCAAATATTCCCGTCAGGCCAGCTTAACGCTGTTACGCCAGCCTGCGGAGCAATGCCGCCAGCTGGTCTATTCCTTTATTCGCCAGGCCGGACGTGACGGGCTACGCAACCTGATCATCGTGCATGGTAAAGGGCGTGAACAGCAGTCGCACCCTAACGTAGTGCGCAGCTATCTTGCGCGCTGGTTGACCGAGTTTGACGAAGTACAGGCCTTTTGCGAAGCGCAGCCGCATCACGGCGGCAGCGGAGCATGCTATGTCTCGTTGCGTAAATCAGAGGATGCGAAGCGAGATAACTGGGAACGCCACGCCAAGCGCAGCCGCTAATCAGGAAGGCGGGCGAGATGCCCGCCTGTCACTCAGAAGGTTTCCCAGTTCGCGTCAGCTGTATTCGCGCCTGCCGCTGACGGGCGCAGCAGTACGGGCGTTTTCACGTTTTTAGGGCGAGCCGCCGGCGATGCCTGAGCGTTCAGCCGGAATGCCGCCACGGCCTGACGCAGCTGTTCAGACTGATCTTCCAGCGCCGCCGCCGCCGTTGCCGACTCCTGTACCAGCGCGGCGTTTTGCTGCGTGACGCTGTCCATCTGCGAGACCGCCAGGCTGACCTGCTCTATACCGCGGCTCTGCTCGTCAGACGCCGAGGAAATCTCAGCCATAATATCGGTTACGCGCGTCACGGCCGCGACGATCTCTTTCATGGTCGCACCCGCCTCGCTCACCTGTTCCGAGCCGGTATTCACCCGGCTGACAGAGTTCTCGATAAGCCCTTTGATCTCTTTTGCCGCCTGCGCGCTGCGGCTGGGGATCCCCTTCGACAAGGTGGTGGAAGCGCTCTG
>ERZ773138.1534-NODE-1534-length-21092-cov-21.106859_pt1 | contig 21092 bp, 17 predicted proteins | sample MGYA00511114_ERZ773138 | MGnify/ENA primary metagenome ERZ773138 (study PRJEB29015, sample SAMEA2737805) | human gut metagenome | biome: human gut; feature: human-associated habitat; material: faeces | place: China | collected 2012 ...
GCAGTACGTCGAAGACGCTTTCGCCCTCGGAGAATGTTACCGTGGTCGTGTCAAGAATGATGCCATCGGAAGGAACGATTCCCTTTTTGGATTCTTTCACCTTGTCCATGTTATCAAGGATCGTTTTGCAGGTAATGGAGATCGTGCAGGTATATTTCGTCGATGTATCGGCTTCGGCATCTTCCGGCTCCGCAGGTGCGGGCTTTCCATCCGGTACCGGGTCGGTTTGGTATTTATCCTTTCCCGTTGAGGGGTCAATCTCCTGCTTACCGCTTGTAGAAGGCGTTTCCTGCGCACTGTCAGACGGCGTCGTATCCTCCGGTTTCTCCGTATCCGTGGATTCATCTGATGGAGTATCCGTATCAGAGGGTGTCTGCACTTCCTCCCGCTGCGGAGGATCAGGGACATTATCAGCAGGCTTACCGCTTTGACCAAACGAAAAGGCCACCACAGACGTGACCAGCACCGCAACAATCAGTGCAGCACCGATTCCAATGGACAGCAGTTTTTTCTTCTTTGGCTTTTCCGGCTCCGGCTGCGGTTCCAGGTGCGGTTCTTCAAACAAGCTCATACTGTGTCTCCCTTCTGCAGGTAGATTTTCTTCTACACAGACGCTTTTTAGATTGGACAGCAGTTAGGTATAATAATCAATTACTATTATACATATTCTAATAATAAAATCAATATTAATGCTGTGGTTTGCAAAGAATTCCTGCCTGTATTGCATGGCAGATAAAAATTTTTCAAATCGTGCCTTGTAAAATGGGCTTTTCGTGAAAATATCGGCAGAGGCCCGGCCATTGACCAGATGGTGTCGCTGATCGCCCGATTTGAATATATTGTGACGGATTCGGAACTGGAAGCATTAGTGCTGGAGAATAACCTGATCAAGGAGAATTCGCCGAAGTATAACACACTGTTAAAGGATGACAAGACCTATCCCTATATCAAGGTGACAGTGGGAGAGGATTATCCCAGGATCCTGTTTTCCCGTACCATGAAAAAAGATAAATCCCGCTATTTCGGTCCCTATACCAGCGCTGCGGCGGTGAAAGATACCATTGAACTGCTGAACAAACTGTACCAGCTGCGTACCTGCAACCGGGTGCTGCCCAGGGATATAGGAATCGAGCGCCCCTGCCTGAACTATCATATCAGGCAGTGTCTGGCACCCTGCCAGGGATATGTGAGCAAAGAGGAATACAGACAGCAGGTGGCAGGTGCACTGGAATTTCTAAATGGTAATTACAGTCCGATCCTGAAGGATCTGGAGGAGAAGATGAAGAAAGCCGCGGAGGCTATGGAATTTGAGGATGCTGCCAGATACCGTGATCTGCTCTCCAGTGTACGACAGGTATCCCAGAAACAGAAGATTACCGAGGGCGTCGGTGAAGATAAAGATATCCTGGCGCTGTACCAGGATGAGACGGAAGCAGTGGTACAGGTATTTTTCGTCCGGGATGGCAAGCTGATCGGCAGAGAACATTATTATATGACACACGTGCCGGAAAATAACAAGCCGGCAATTTTACAGGATTTTGTAAAGCAGTTCTATGCGGGGACCCCATTTATCCCCAGAGAGCTGATGCTGCAATATGAGATCGAGGATGCGGAATTGATCGAGAAATGGCTGTCGGAGCGAAAAGGCAGCAGGGTCTATCTGAAGGTGCCTAAGATCGGCAGTAAGGAAAAATTGGTGGAGTTGGCAGCGCAGAACGCAAAACTGGTATTGTCCCAGGACAGAGAAAAGTTAAAACGTGAGGAAGGCCGTACCATCGGTGCAGTGAAGGAAATCTCGGATCTGTTGCAACTGCCGTTAACCGGCACGGCCCGGATGGAAGCCTATGATATTTCCAATATCAACGGTTTTGAAAATGTAGGATCCATGGTGGTCTACGAAAAAGGAAAACCGAAACGCAGCGATTACCGTAAATTCAAGATCAAAAGCGTCTCAGGTCCGGATGACTATGCCTGCATGCGGGAAGTGCTGACGAGACGGTTCCGTCATGGTATGGAAGAGAGCAGAGAACTGGAAGAACAGGAGATGGATCAGGAGTACGGCAGTTTTACCAAGTTCCCGGATCTGATCCTCATGGACGGCGGCCGCGGACAGGTGAATATTGCCCTGTCCGTACTGGAAGAACTGGGAATCGACATTCCGGTCTGCGGTATGGTCAAGGATGACAACCACCGTACCAGAGGTCTGTATTATCATAATATCGAGCTTCCGATCGATACCCATTCGGAAGGGTTCAAGCTGATCACCAGAATCCAGGACGAGGCGCATCGTTTTGCCATTGAATACCACAGGTCTCTGCGCAGTAAGACCCAGGTGAGATCCGTACTGGATGATATCCCGGGAGTGGGGCCCACCAGACGAAAAGCCCTGATGCGGCACTTCAAGTCTTTAGAGGAGATCCGGCAGGCAACGGTGGAAGACCTGATGGAAATTCCCGAAATGAATGAACGCACAGCGCAGGAGATTGTAGCCTTTTTCGCTTCACAGAAGCGACCGCCTGTGGTACAATCATAAGTAATATGGTAACTTCAAAAGTTACAGCACGATAATGAGGCGGGGAACCTTCGAGAAAAAATGCAGGGGTGGGTTTTTCGCAGAAAGGTATGGAAATTAGTATGGCAAGTGTAAGTTTGACCCGTGTTATCGAAAAAATGAAACTGGAAAATCTCACACCGGAGATCGATGTGAAACATGTGAAGATCACACAGCCGGATATCAATCGTCCGGCACTGCAGTTAGCCGGATATTTTGAGCATTTTGATGCCACCAGACTGCAGATTATCGGATTTGTGGAATATACTTATATGGAGGGGCTGACAGATGAGACCCGCAGGGAGGCGTATGAGAAGCTGATGGCTTATGATATTCCCTGTATCGTATTCAGCCGTGATCTGAAGCCGGATTCTATATTCCTGGAGACAGCGATCCAACATGAAGTCCCTGTATTATCTACCAAGAAATCTACTTCGGATTTTATGTCAGAGATCATCCGCTGGTTAAATGTCAAGCTGGCCCCCTGCATCTCCGTACACGGCGTATTGGTGGATGTCTACGGCGAGGGCGTCCTGATCACCGGAGAGAGCGGCATCGGTAAGTCCGAGGCAGCCCTGGAGTTGATCAGAAGAGGACATCGTCTGGTAACCGATGATGTGGTAGAACTGCGTAAAGTCAGTGATGATACGCTGGTAGGTTCTGCCCCTGATATCACGAAGCATTTCATAGAACTGCGCGGAATCGGAATCGTGGATGTCAAGGCGCTATTCGGTGCATTGTCTGTAAAAGATACACAGACCATTGATCTGGTCATCCGCCTGGAAGACTGGGATAAGGACAAAGAGTACGACAGACTGGGACTGGAAGAAAACTATACCGAATATCTGGGGAATAAGGTAGTATGTCACAACATTCCGATCCGTCCCGGACGGAATCTGGCGGTGATCTGCGAGACTGCAGCTATCAATCATCGTCAGAAAAAAATGGGATACAATGCAGCAAAGGAATTGTACACTCGTGTACAGAACTCTTTAGCAAAAAGACGTGAGGAGGACGAAGATGATGAGTAAGTATGCATTTGGAGTAGATGTGGGAGGAACCACAGTGAAATTAGGACTGTTCAATGACGAAGGACAGGTGCTGGACAAGTGGGAGATCCCTACGGTCAAGGATAACGGTGGAGAGAAAGTTCTGCCGGATATCGCAGCATCCATCAAAAACAAAATGCAGGAAAAGAACATCACCGCAGCTGACCTGGTGGGTGTAGGAATCGGTGCTCCCGGTGCGGTAAATGCCGATGGCTTCATGGTCAACGGTGCTGTAAATATCGGCTGGGGATCTTTTGATCTTGCTGAAACGTTGAAAAAAGAACTGAATCTGGACGTTACCGTGAAGGCGGGCAACGATGCCAATGTGGCAGCCCTGGGCGAAATGTGGCAGGGCGGCGGTAAAGGCTATTCCAACCTGGTAGCCGTTACCTTAGGAACCGGTGTCGGCGGCGGCATCATCATCGATGGCAGGATCCTGACCGGTACCAACGGTGCAGGCGGAGAGATTGGCCATATTCATATCGAAGACAACGAGACAGAGGTCTGTGGTTGTAAAAATAAGGGTTGCTTGGAGCAGTATGCATCCGCTACCGGGATTACCCGGCTGGCGAACAGACGCCTGGCAAAAGACGATGCACCCAGCATTCTGCGTGGTGGTGAGATCTCTGCCAAGACGGTATTCGATGCAGTTAAGGCAGGGGACAAAGTAGCAATTGAGATCGCAGAACAGTTCGGAGAGTATCTTGGCAAGGGACTTGCCGCAGTAGCCAGTGTAGTTGATCCCCAGATTTTTGTCATTGGCGGTGGTGTGTCCAAGGCCGGAGATATTTTATTCAAATACATAGAGCCTTCTTATAAGAGATGTGCTTTCGGACCCTGCAAGCAGGCAAAATTCGCCCTGGCGGAGCTTGGAAATGATGCCGGAATCTACGGCGCTGCAGCACTGGTATTAAAGTAGGCCTGTTTGGAATAACTATAATAAAAAAGAAAGAGCGGCCTGATATACATGATAAGTGCAGCAGTGATAGAAGCATTAAAGGAAATCGTACCGGCAGAGAGGATTCTGTTTCAGGAACCCATGAAATTGCATACTACCTTCCGCATCGGCGGACCGGCGGATTACCTGATCTATCTGGAAAATGAAGATCAGCTCTGCAGGATACAGAAGTATCTGCGCCTGGTGGATGTGCCATACACGGTCATCGGTAACGGAAGTAATCTGCTGGTCAGCGATGACGGATATCGCGGAATTGTACTGGTAATCGGAAAATATATGAGTGAGATCACGGTGAAGGATTGTTATCTGGAGGCAGAGGCAGGAGCGCTGATGAGCCAGGTGGCCAAAACTGCAAAGGAGCATGGTCTCACCGGATTGGAGTTCGCAGCGGGAATTCCCGGAACCGTCGGTGGCGGTGCGGTGATGAACGCCGGCGCCTACGGAGGAGAGATGAGCCAGGTGGTGAGCACGGTAACCGTGGTGAACCGCAATGGGGAGATCATGGAACTGGATAATGGTACTATGGAATTCGGCTATCGGACCAGTGTGATCCAGAACCAGCCTTTTGTGGTGACGAAGGTGACTTTCCGCCTGGAACAGGGAGATCCGGAACAGATCGCAGAGAAAATGGCTGATCTGGCGAAAAGGCGCCGGGAAAAACAACCGTTGGAGTATCCCAGCGCAGGCAGCACATTTAAGCGCCCCGCGGGACATTTTGCGGGACAACTGATTATGGAGTCCGGACTTCGCGGATATTCCGTAGGGGGAGCCAAAGTGTCGGAGAAGCATTGCGGATTTATTATTAACACAGGAAATGCAACCGCAGAAGATGTAAAAGACGTGATCTGGGAAGTTCAGAGAAGAGTAAAAGAGCGTTTTCAGGTAGACCTGGAACCCGAGATCAAATTCCTGTAAGACAGGTGAGAGGTGCATATGAGATTTGTAGTAGTAACAGGCATGAGCGGAGGGGGAAAAAGAACTGCATTAAAGCTTTTGGAGGATGCCGGCTTTTATTGCGTGGATAATCTGCCGGTGTCATTGGTGGAAAAGTTCGTGGAACTGATTGCCATGCCCGGAAGTGAGATCAGTAAGGTCGCACTGGGACTGGATGTCCGTGCGGACCAGAATTTCACGGACGCCACCCGCATTTTGGAACAATTAAAGGAAAAAGGCTACAAATTTGAGATATTGTTTATGGACTCCGATGACTCAGCTCTGATAAAACGGTATAAGGAAACCAGACGTGTACATCCTCTTGCTGCGGATGGCAGAGTAGAGGACGGCATTCACAAAGAACGTAAGATTCTGGAGACGATCCGCAAAAATTCCGATTATGTAATAGATACTTCGAATCTTCTGGTAAGAGAACTGAAAGAGGAGCTGGATCGAATTTTCGTACAGAATGAAGAGTACAACAGTCTCATGGTAACAGTCATGTCCTTCGGATTCAAGCACGGAATTCCTGCGGACGCTGATCTGGTATTTGATGTGAGATTTTTGCCCAACCCTTATTATATAGAAGAATTGAAGCCGCAGACCGGCAATGATAAGGGAGTACAGGACTATGTAATGAGTTTTCCTGAGACCGGAATTTTCCTGGACAAGCTGACTGATATGATTCAATTCCTGATCCCGAATTATATCAAAGAGGGAAAATATCGGCTGGTGATCGCCATCGGATGTACCGGAGGCAAACATCGGAGTGTTACTCTGGCAAACAAGTTATATGAACGATTGAAGGCAGAAGGTCATTACGGTATCAAACTGTATCACCGTGATGTACCCAGAGAAGGAATCTGACATGTCATTTTCGAGTGAGGTAAAGGAAGAACTGGCGAAGAGAATCAGCCCGGCAAGGCATTGCCAGATTGCAGAGCTGGCTGCGGTCATGCATTTTAGCGGTCAATATGGACGTTCTGCAGAGGGCGATTTTATGATCGGTTTCCAGACGGAAAATGAGGCGGTCGTCAGAAAAGGCTTTACATTATTGAAAAAAACATATAATATAGATACTGATGTTAAAATCAGCGAGGAACAGATGCGGAGTGTAATCGACAAGATCGGTGATTTGTCGGAACCTGTGAGCCCCCTGCTGATTAAAAATTCCTGCTGTCAAAGAGCATTTTTAAGAGGAGCTTTTCTCTGCATTGGTTCTATGAGCGACCCGCAGAAGAGTTATCACCTGGAATTTGTATGCACCGATGAGGATAAAGCGAGACAACTACAGAGTGTGATACAGGGATTTGATATAGAAGCCAAGATCGTGCTTCGGAAGAAGTATTACGTTGTCTATCTGAAGGAAGGATCCGGCATTGTGGACCTTCTGAATGTATGTGAGGCACCTGTTGCCTTAATGAAGCTGGAGAATATGAGAATTGTAAAGGAAATGCGCAATTCCGTAAATCGAAGAGTGAACTGTGAGACCGCCAACATTACCAAAACGGTAAATGCGGCGACCAGACAGATAGAGGATATTGAATATATCCGGGACCACTACGGACTGGAGAGTCTGCCGGAGACATTGCGTCAGATGGCGGAAGTCAGACTGGAGAATCCGGATGCTCCACTGAAGGAGCTGGGGGAATATCTGGATCCCCCGGTAGGAAAATCCGGTGTAAACCACAGGTTACGTAAGCTCAGCGAGTTAGCAGATAGAATCAGGACGTAAAAGAGGAGGAAAATTATGACAAAAAGGAGCATTAAGGTCAGACTGGAAGATGGTCTGGACGCAAGACCGGTGGCACTGTTAGTACAGGAAGCCAGCAAGTACGAAAGCAACATTTACATTGAAGTAGATGATAAGCGGATCAATGCCAAGAGCATTATGGGCATGATGAGCCTGGGACTTTGCGCAGGCGAAGAGCTTACAGTAGCTGCAGAGGGTGCAGATGAGCAGACCGCTGTGGACAATATTGAGAAGTTTTTAAGCGGTCAGGTAGCTTAAAAACATAGTATGACGAGGAGCGGGGCTGATAGAGAATTCTGTTAGTCCCGTTTTGCATATTTTGAGGATAGTATTTATGAAGAAGATGTTATTTATCTATAATCCGAAAGCCGGAAAGGCACAGATCCGCAACAAGCTTGCGGATATTCTGGATGTGTTTACCAAGGGTGATTATGAGATTACCGTTTATCCCACGCAGAAAAGTGAAGATGCCATGGAGAAGACCAGGGATCGGAGCAAGGACTATGATATTGTTGTCTGCAGCGGTGGAGACGGTACTTTGGACGAAGTAGTCACGGGTATGATCCGCAGTGGCTTCCGGACACCTATTGGATATATCCCGGCAGGAAGTACCAATGATTTCGGAGGCAGTCTGGGATTGCCGAAAAATATGGTGCATGCCGCGGAAACGATTGTAAAGGGGAATGATTTTGCCTGTGATGTGGGATCCTTTAATCAGGATATATTTGTATATATCGCAGCATTCGGCCTTTTCACGGATGTCTCCTATGAGACGGGGCAGGACATGAAAAATGTTCTGGGTCATATGGCGTATCTGCTGGAAGGCATGAAACGTCTTCCGGCAATCCGTTCTTATCCCATGTGCGTTACTTATGATGATACGACGATCGTAGATGATTTTATCTTTGGAATGATCACCAACTCTGTGTCGGTAGGCGGATTTAAAAGGATCACCGGCAAAAATGTCAAGCTGGATGACGGTGTATTTGAAGTGACACTGATCAAGCGCCCGAAGAATCCCATGGAGCTGAACAATATTATGGTTTCGCTGTTGAATCGTGACATTGATACTGATGCCATGTACTGTTTCCGGACGTCGAAGCTGGAGATCACTTCCACAGATCCACTGCCCTGGACGTTGGACGGAGAATACGGTGGAACCCATACGAAAGTAGTGATCGAGAATATCTGTAAGGGCATGGATATTCGTGTGGAATAGAATAAATCATAAAATTTGGTAAAAATTTAACAATAAGTTGTTCCCTTTTTGTTAGAGTTGTGTTATAGTTTGGGTAGTCACAAAGTGATTATTCGAAATGTGTTTCCTGTGTGCATTTAGGAATGGATTACATTTCGTATATCCTAACAAGAATGAGTATATAAAATGGAGGTATTAAAATGTTAGTATCCGCAACAGAAATGCTCAAAAAAGCAAAAGCAGGCCACTATGCAGTAGGTCAGTTCAACATCAACAATCTGGAGTGGACAAAGTCCATCCTGCTCACCGCTAAGGAACTTCGTTCCCCTGTTATCCTGGGTGTATCCGAAGGCGCCGGCAAATATATGGGCGGTTATGATGTAGTCGTTGGTATGGTAAACGGACTGTTAAAGGATCTGGACATTGATGTTCCCGTTGCTCTGCATCTGGACCATGGCTCTTTCGAAGGCTGCTATAAGTGTATTGAAGCAGGCTTCTCTTCCATCATGTTTGATGGTTCTCATTATCCTATCGCTGAGAACGTAGAGAAGACCACTGAGCTGGTTAAGGCTGCTCACAGCAAGGGACTTTCCATCGAGGCAGAAGTTGGTTCCATCGGTGGTGAGGAAGACGGCGTTATCGGTATGGGCGAGTGCGCTGATCCTAAGGAGTGTAAGTCTATCGCTGATCTGGGAGTTGATTTCCTGGCAGCAGGTATCGGTAACATCCACGGTAAATACCCCGCTAACTGGAAGGGCTTAAGCTTCGAAACTCTGGCAGCTGTACAGGAGCTGACCGGTGAGCTTCCTCTGGTTCTGCACGGTGGTACCGGTATCCCCGCAGATCAGATCAAGAAAGCAATCGACCTGGGCGTATCCAAGATCAACGTTAACACCGAGTGCCAGCTGGCATTTGCTGATGCTACCCGTAAGTACATCGAGGCTGGTAAGGATCTCGAAGGCAAGGGCTTTGACCCTCGTAAGCTCTTAGCTCCCGGTGCAGAAGCTATCAAGGCTACTGTTAAGGAGAAGATGGAACTGTTCGGATCTGTTGGTAAGGCTGAATAATTCTGAGATAAATAAGAAAATCTCTCGCAGCGATGCGGGAGATTTTTTTTGCAAAAAAATAACTATCCGGTGTAGTGTTCTACCGCGATAGCTGTAATTTTACCCCTAGAAAGGGAGGATGCCAAGGATTCTGATCCTTGGCATTTATTATGAAAAAGTTTTTTAAACAAGAAACTGTTGTGGGCTTAAATGGTTGTTTTGTTTGTTTCTATGGTTATAGTATATGAAACAGAAATGTCCAAAACATGTTGAGGAATTGAAGATTCCTTGAAGGATTTGTAAACAAACTATGAACAACTATTTTATCTATCCAGTTTGTTGGGTTCAGGATAGGTCTCACCGAAGGTATCTACGGTAACACTTTTCATTACCTGATCCTCCAGGGGACGATCGCTGTAATCGGTGCGGGTCTCAGCAATCTTATTTACCACATCCATACCCTCGATCACCTTACCGAAAGCGGCATAAGAGCCATCCAGATGAGGACTGGTCTTGTGCATGATGAAGAACTGGCTGCCTGCGGAATCGGGATGCATAGCTCTTGCCATAGACAGAACACCCTCGGTGTGTTTCAGATCGTTAGTTACGCCGTTAGCAGCGAACTCACCCTTGATGCTGTAGCCGGGACCACCACATCCGGTGCCGTCAGGACATCCGCCCTGGATCATGAAACCGCGGATGACACGGTGGAAGATCAGACCGTCATAGAAATGCTTGTTGATCAGGCTGATAAAATTGTTAACGGATTCGGGTGCAATTTCAGGATAAAGCTCGCATTTGATCACACCGCCGTTCTTCATTGTAATAGTAACAATAGGATTTTTTGCCATAATAGTGTCCTTTCTTTTTCTAAAAAAATGGATTAAAATAATATCTATATTTTAGTTGATTCCATTAAAAAGGTAAAGAGGAGAATTGTTGCGGATGTATTTTTTGCGGCAGATCATATTAGATACAAAAGTTAATCCGAAGAAAATTCCTAAAATCCCAGAAAATATGATATGTTTGGAAACCCCTGAACGGAGTTCGGAAACAGAGGGAGACGGCGTGCTCTGGATCACTGATCAGGGACAGCGTGCACGGGAACTGCTCCGGCAGGGTTGTCCGGTACTGGCATGGCTTCACGAGCATAACCGGGATCAGAACTTTTCCGGTGTCCGCTATGCCTGTGAAAACCTTGAGGAACTGGACTGGGATTACATGGAGAAGGTATACCGCAGATATATGGGGATTCCCTGGGATATTCTGACGACAGACCGCTGCCTCGTGCGGGAGACCCGGGCAGAGGACTTGAATGCTCTCTATGAGATATATGCGGAACCTTCCGTGACGCAGTATACGGAAGGACTGTATCCGCAGCGGGCACAGGAAGAAGCTTATTTGAAAGACTATACAGAAAATATGTATTATTTTTATAATTACGGTGTCTGGACAATCTGCGATCGGACAACCGGACAGGTGATCGGCAGAGCCGGTTTCTCCAACAGGGAAGGCTATGAGAATCCGGAACTCGGTTTCGTCATCGGAGTTCCCTGGCAGAGACAGGGATATGCTACGGAAGTGTGTAAGGCATTGTTGGAATACGGGAAAGAGGAATTAGGATTTGAGCAGGTGCAGATGCTGGTGATGCCGGAGAATGAGGTGTCACTGCGACTGGCTGGAAACCTGGGGTTCCACAGGCAGGATCAGGTTACATGGGGAGGAAGCTTATATGAACGGCTTCTGCTGGAACTGTAAAAATATAAAGAAAATGTAAAAAACGTGTTGACACTCTAAAACCATGGTGCTATACTCTCAACATAGCAAAGGCGCTACAGAATAAAACTGTAGCGCCTTTTTTGTTTGGCAGTATCACAACGCGCGTGGCCGGACAAAAATAGCGTAAGGGTATGTGGAAAACAGTTTAACTGCTATACCCTAAGGATGCGATGCAATGGGGCTTCGAAGGATGAGACCATAGTATCGCATATTTTTTTACACCGGTGAAGTATGGTGGAAGATATTTCACGTTCACGAAGAGTGAGGAGGAAAATGTTATGACAGAAGAAATCTTAAGCGCAGTAGACGGTCAATTATTTGCAGTCTGGTTCCTGATCGGCGCGGCCCTGGTGTTTTGGATGCAGGCGGGATTCGCAATGGTGGAGACCGGATTTACCAGAGCTAAGAATGCCGGTAATATCCTGATGAAGAATCTGATGGATTTCTGTATCGGTACCGTAGTGTTTATTCTGATCGGCTTTGGATTGTTACTTGGTGAAGATGTAGTAGGTCTGATCGGTAAGCCGGGACTGGATATCTTTACCGCCTATGAGAATTTTGATTATTCAAATTTCGTATTTAACCTGGTGTTCTGTGCTACCACAGCTACCATCGTATCCGGTGCTATGGCAGAGAGAACCAAGTTCTTATCCTATTGTATTTACTCCGGTGTGATCTCCGCATTGATCTATCCCATCGAAGCTCACTGGATCTGGGGCGGCGGCTGGCTGGCACAGCTTGGCTTCCATGATTTCGCAGGATCCTGTGCGATCCACATGGTCGGTGGTATTTCCGCTCTGATCGGTGCAAAACTGTTAGGACCCCGTATCGGTAAGTTCGATAAGGATAAGAGTGGTAAGATTGTAAAAATAAATGCATTCCCCGGACATAACCTTCCGATCGGATGTCTCGGTGTATTTATTCTTTGGCTTGGCTGGTATGGATTCAATGGTGCAGCTTGTACTTCCGTAGAGCAGTTAGGTTCCGTATTCCTTACCACGACCGTAGCTCCCGCAGTTGCAACCGTAGTCTGCATGATTTTTACCTGGATCAAGTATGGCAAACCCGATGTATCTATGTGTCTGAATGCATCTCTGGCAGGTTTGGTAGCAATTACCGCTCCCTGTGATGTGACCGACTGCTTCGGTGCTATCGTAATCGGTGCTGTAGCAGGACTTCTGGTAGTATTTGGTGTATGGCTTCTGGATTACAAATTACATGTTGATGATCCCGTAGGTGCAGTTGCAGTACATTGCCTGAACGGTATCTGGGGTACCATCGCAACCGGTTTGTTCGCAACCACTTCCGCACCCGGTAACGACAGTATTGTAGGTCTGTTCTATGGCGGCGGATTTAAGCAGCTTGGTTTACAGCTGTTAGGTTTTGTAAGTGTAGCAGCATGGACTGCAGTAACCATTACCATTGCATTCCTGATCATCAAAGCAACTGTTGGCTTACGCGTATCTGAGGAAGAGGAAATTGTAGGCCTGGATTCCTGCGAGCATGGTCTTCCTTCCGCATATGCAGGCTTCAGCATTATGGATATTTCCAACACTATGACCATGGAGGTAAATGAAAATACCAGCCTTGGTGTAAGTGATTATGACGCAGCTTCCGCAACCATGAAGGAAGCAGCAGTAAAGGTAGAGACAGCTCCGGCAGCAATTCCCGCAACCGGAATCTACAAAGTAGTGGTTATTGCAAAGCTTGCCCGGTTCGAGGTTTTGAAGAAGGCACTGAACGATCTGGGTGTTACCGGTATGACCATGACACAGGTCATGGGCTGTGGCGTACAGAAGGGTGCCGGCGAGATGTATCGTGGAGTGGAAATGGATGCGACCCTGCTTCCCAAGGTGAAGGTAGAAGTCGTAGTCAGCAAGATCCCAGTAGCAACTGTGATCGAGGCTGCCAAGAAAGCTCTGTACACCGGCCATATCGGCGATGGCAAGATCTTCGTCTACAACGTTGATAAGGTAGTTAAGGTCCGTACCGGAGAAGAAGACTTCGCAGCTCTGCAAGACGTGGAGTAACTTAACTTAGCTTTTATCTAATCCCTCAATTTGGTATATACAGAGTGCTGTGCCCGGATGCTGCGACTCATCCGGGTGCAGACAAGGACCCCGGGTGCTTCCACCACCCGGGGTTTTCCCTGCCCTTGGATGTGGATAAGATTGCCCTCTTGAAAAGGTTCTGTGGAAATGATACTATCATCGTAGAAGTATAGATTTTCAAAGGGCATATTAATATGGAAGCAAATACAGAGATAACACAAAAGCAGACAGAAAATGTTATAGGAAAAGAGAACAAGATCGTAACAGGAGTCATCTGGCAGCAGCTGCTCCTGTTCTTTTTCCCTATTTTGTTCGGGACCTTTTTTCAACAATTATATAATGCAGCGGATGCGGTGATCGTAGGGCGCTTTGTCGGAAAAGAAGCTCTGTCGGCGGTAGGTGGCGGCACCGGTACACTGATCCAGCTGCTGGTGGGATTTTTCGTGGGACTGTCCAGCGGTGCCACGGTCATTATTTCCCAGTATTATGGAGCAAAACGCGCCGAGATGGTAGGCTATGCTGTACATACCTCCATTGCGTTCAGTCTGGTGGCGGGAGTCGGCATGCTGATCGTGGGTGTTACAGCGGCGCCATGGGCACTGCGCGCGATGTCTACACCTGAGGATATTTTGGGACCGTCGACGACTTATATTCGTATCTATTTCCTGGGAGTCATCGGAAACCTGATCTACAATATGGGTGCCGGCATCCTGCGGGCTGTGGGAGATTCCAAGAGACCGCTGTATTTTTTGATTGCCAGCTGCCTGACAAATATTGTGCTGGATATTGCATTTGTCATCGGATTACATATGGGGGTGGCGGGAGCTGCACTTGCTACGATCCTGTCGCAGGCGCTCAGTGCTGTGCTGGTATTGTGGGTGCTGATGAGGACAAAAGATATGCATCGTCTGGAACTGAAAAAGATCCGTTTTGATGGAAGAATGTTCCACAGGATCATCCGGATTGGACTTCCGGCGGGATTGCAGTCGGTAATGTATACATCGTCCAATATTCTGATCCAGTCCAGCGTGAATGCATTGGGAACGGATACGGTAGCGGCATGGACAGCCTACAGCAAGATCGACAGCCTGTTCTGGATGATCGTCAACGCCTTTGGCATATCGATCACTACCTTTGTGGGACAGAATTATGGTGCGGGGAAAATGGACCGTGTACACAAGGGAGTGCGTACCTGTATGGGAATTACGGCGGGGGCAACCGTACTGTTGTCCGTGATCCTCTATAATTATGCATCGATCTGTTATCAACTGTTTACCACGGATGCACAGGTGGTAGTGATCGGAGAACAGATTCTGCACTTTTTGGTACCTACATATTTTACCTATATTGCCATTGAGATTTTGTCCGGTACTCTGCGCGGTATCGGCGACAGCTGGCTTCCCATGATCATCTGTTGTCTGGGAATCTGCGTGCTGCGTGTGGTATGGATCCTGACAGCCGTACCTTTGAAAAATGACATTCTCACCATTGTGTTCAGCTATCCGCTGACCTGGACGGTGACAAGTATCGCTTTTATTGTATATTACCTGTTTTTCAGCCGCCTGAAGACTGTGGGAAGTAAGAGATAATTCGTAAGATATTGCACTTTATTCTATAAAATTTGCATAGAAACGGGAGATGTAAAAAAATATAATAAAGACAACAAAAGGTAAAAAGAAAACAAGGAGGCTAGTGTGAAAAATGCATTTTTCACACGCAAATTTGTGCCTTAGGCACAAATATTGCAGGACACAGAAAAGAAGGAGGTTATTTAAATGTATCAGGCAGATGAGAAAAGATATGAAGAAATGAAATACAATCGCTGTGGTGCCAGTGGATTGTTGCTTCCGGCAGTATCTCTGGGATTATGGCACAATTTCGGATCCAATGGGAATTTTGACAATATGTTGGACATGTGTCACACCGCTTTTGACCACGGTATCACACATTTTGATCTGGCGAACAACTATGGACCGGTATACGGTGCTGCAGAAGAAAATTTCGGACGTATCCTGAAAAAGGATCTGGGTGTGTACCGGGATGAACTGGTGATTTCCACGAAGGCCGGTTATGATATGTGGCCCGGACCTTACGGCAACTGGGGCAGTAAAAAGTACCTGGTGGCCAGCCTGGATCAGAGCCTGAAGCGTATGGGACTGGATTATGTGGATATCTTCTACCATCACAGACCGGATCCAAATACACCGTTGGAGGAGACCGTTCGTGCACTGGACGGCATTGTGAAATCCGGTAAGGCATTGTATGTGGGAATTTCCAATTACAATAAAGAACAGACCATTGCAGCGGCAGAACTGTTCAAGGAACTGGGCACACCGTTTATTATCAACCAGAGAAAATATTCCATGTTTGTAAGAGATATTGAGAAGGATGGTCTGAAAGATTACGCTGCAGCTCACGGCATCGGTATTATTACCTTCAGCCCTCTGGCACAGGGACTTCTGACCGACCGTTATCTCCACGGTATTCCGGAGGACAGCCGTGTCCGTACCGACGGCAGATTCCTGAAAGAAGCGGCGATCGTGGAAGAGACTTTGAAGAAGGTACGTGCACTGAACGATCTGGCATCCCAGAGAGAGCAGACCCTGGCACAGATGGCACTGTCCTGGATCTTAAAAGACGGGGATATTACCAGTGTTCTGATCGGAGCTTCCAAGCCTTCACAGATCCTGGATAATATCGGAATTGTACACGCAACCTCTTTCAGCAATGAAGAAAGACGTAAGATTGAAGAGATTCTGGCATAAGAAAAGCCGGTGTCTGCAAGATATTGCAGATACCGGCTTTTGCGTTATCTTCCGTAGAAAATCTGTGCGATCGGGGAATCCGGAGACAGGATCACGGTCTTGTTATCGCCGGTCATGGAAGCCTTCAGTGCATCCAGGCTTCTGACGAAGGAATAGAAATCCTGCTTGGATTCATCGGCATAGGCCTCTGACAGAATACGCATGTATTCCGCTTCTCCCTCCGCAATGAGAATTTCCGCGTTTTTATTGGCTTCCGACAGGAGCACGTTGACCTCCTTGTCCGTGGTATTGCGGATCTTCTGTGCCTCGGAACTTCCCTCTGCGGTATAGGTCGCGGAGATGTTTTCGCGTTCGGAGATCATGCGCTCGTACACAGCGGCTTTGTTGTCACTGGGCAGATCCAGCTGTTTGGTTTCGAAGGAGAGCAATTCAATACCGTATTGCTCGGTGGTGTTCCCAATATTTTTCATGATGGCTGCCGCCAGCTCTCCGTCACGCCCGGAGATCACATCATTCTGAGTAGTGCTGCTGATGATGTTCTTGGTAGAGTTATATACGATGGTGTCCAGACGGCTCTCAGCGTTGGAGATGGAAGAGTTCAGGGTCTGGGCGAATTTCAGAGGATCGTTGATCTGCCATAAAATGTAACTGTCGCAGATCATGGTCTTTTTGTCACTGGTGATGACATCGGAGGAAGACAGATCATAGAGCAGGATCTCCTTTGGGAGCTTATCGACGCTCTGTACAAAAGGAATCTTAAAGGTAACACCTGCAGAACTCACTACATGGTCTACCTTACCGAACTGTCGGATCAGACTGTATTCGTTTTCGTTGGTAACGACAATGCTGGAGGATCCGATGATCAGCAGCACCAGTACCAATAGAATCAGAGATATATTTTTTAACTTTTTCATATTATTAAAACTGCCTTTCTGTAGACAATGATTATTGTGCGGTTTCAGAGGTGCTGTTTTCCGTGGAAGAACCGGTTGTCGTACCTGTGAAAGATTCCAAAGGGTAGAAGGTCTGTGTATTGCCGTTGGGGCTTTCGATGACTACCTTGAGATCCGGCAGGACTTCTTCCATGGTCTCGTAGAACATACGCTGTTTGGTGACGGCCGGGTTCTTGATATATTCCTCGTACATAGCGTTAAAACGTGCAACCTGTGCAGTAGCCTCATTGATGCGCTCGGTCTTTTGTGCTTCGGCGTCCTTAATGATACCGTCTGCCTGTGCCTGCGCCAGAGGAAGCTGCTCATTGCGGTATTTGTTGGCATTGTTCAGAGCGGTTTCTTTTCCCTGCTTGGCGGTTTCTACGGCCTTGAAAGCTTCCATGACTTCGGAGGTAGGCGGCTCGGAATCCTGGATCGTGATATTTACCAGTTGGATACCGATATCCTGTTCGCTCAGACGCTCCAGAATCATTTCTTTAATAGCAGCCTGAATCTCATTTTTACCGGTGGTCAGTACGTCATCTACCGGATAGCTGCCGATGACAGTGCGGATACAGCTCTGGCTGATGTTACGCAGGATCAGCACAGGGTCTTTGGAAGCATAGACTGCTTTTACCGGATCGCTGAAGCGATACTCTACGAAGAAATCGACGTTGACAAAATTGTAATCGGAAGTGATCATGAGAGAATCGTCGGTTTCTGAAGAATTGGAATCTACATCATATCCCAGGGAAAATCCCTGAATGGTGGTATTGACCTTGCGGACCTGTTGGATGAACGGTATCTTAAAATGAAGTCCGGGATCTGTTACCGCTTTGGCCTGTCCTAAGGTGATCAGAACCGCCTGCTCCTGTTCGCGGATCTGATAGGTGGAATTGAAAATAAAAATAGCGATTACCAGAATCACAAGAATGGTGACTGGTACCTTCCACCAGCTTTTTTTCGTTTTTGCTGCTTCCGCGGTGCCGGAACCTAAATCTTCAAAGCCGTTCTGGCGATTACGGAAGGAGTTGAATTTTTTCATAAATATGCTCCCTTCTCACTGGAATTTGTTTATTTGTTGTATACTTTATTATATTAAAGGATGAATGGAAGGAAGGCAATGGAAAGTTCTGCACGTTAAAGATAGTTAATGCCGGATTCTTATCAGTTGCAAAATCGTTCCGGTCGTAATATGATGAAAACATGTGGGATGAAAATCATCATATTATTAAAACCACAATAGAAATTACAGTAGAAAAGGATGGAAAAGATGAAAGTATATACTTGTTTTCCCGGCGGAAAAGCCAAAGCATTGACGATGAGTTATGATGACGGTAAGGTACAGGACAGACGCCTGATCGACATTTTTAATAAATATGGTATCAAGGGAACGTTTAATCTGAATTATGGGCTGGTGGGAGAACGCCCCCGCATGACTTTTGAAGAAATGAAAGGGCTGTATGCGGGACATGAGATCGCAACCCATACCATGACCCACCCCACCATCGAGAGATGTCCGTTAGTGGAAGTGGCACAGGAACTACTGGAGGATCGGAAAGGCCTGGAAAAATGGACGGGGCAGATCGTCAGGGGACATGCGTATCCCAACGGTTCTTACAGCGAGGAGATCAAGCAGCTGTATCGTCAGCTGGGCGTGGCTTATGCCAGAGTGGTAGAGACGGTTCCGGATTTTACACTGCCGAAGGATCCGTTGGAGTGGCATGCTACCTGCCATCATAATGATCCGAAGCTGATGGAGTATGCGGAATTTTTCGCTGATTTCAAGAAGAGCCAGTACCTGAAGCTGATGTATGTCTGGGGACACAGCTACGAGTTCGATAATAATGACAACTGGGATGTGATCGAGAACTTCTGCAAATATATGGGCGGTAGAGACGACATCTGGTACGCCACCAACATCGAGATCATTGATTATATGGATGCAGCAAAACGTTTACAGTTCTCTGCGGATTACGAAAAGGTATATAACCCTAATGCCTGCAGTGTATGGTTGCAGTTGAACAGTGACAAGTGCGTGGAGATCGAGGGCGGAACCCTGGTGGAGCTGAATACATTGCTGTAAAAAGTTAAGCCGGATAGCGATGACTGTCCGGCAGGTGTGCTGGAGAATACACTGATGAAAACCATAAAACTTGCGGACAGACAGTAAGAAAGATAGGATAGTAAAGACCGGATGGTGAGCTTATTTTTTTGATAAGTTGTCGTGCAATTTATTAGAATGGAATTTTTGAAAGAGCCAGCACCTTGAATGGGCTGGCTCTTTCAATGTCACCTGTAATTGACAAACTGGGAGTTGTTATTGTAAATCATTTTTTGATATTTCAATCGATGGATAGTGCTCTAAACTTGTTAAGTCAACATCTAATGGAGTAACGTATTCCATATAAAATTTTTCAGGATTTTTATCTTGCAATTTTTTAAGTTTATTCTTAATTTTTTCCTCCTCTGTAGAAACAAAAACCACTGATACTACTCCTACCTTTTCACTTGGATTCATTCTGCTATCTTCAACATTTCCACATAAAATCATTCTAACTGTATTCATAATAATCCTCCTCCACATATAACTTCCGATTTTCCGCCCTCAGTATACCACGCTTTTCCCCTGCGGAAAAGCTCCTTCCCGGTCGCTTCACCCCTTCTTCAGCAGCTTTTTATAGCTCAGGTTCATGGCAAAGGCACCAAGGGGAGCCGTCAGCACGATGGCCAGCACTGCCACGGTAAGCACGGTATCGCCGCAGGCAAAGCCCAGTGCCAGCGGAATGCCGCCAATGGCAGCCTGCACGGTTGCCTTGGGGGTGTACGCCATCATGGCGAAAAGCCGTTCCTTTTTGCTCAGGCTTGTGCCCAGAAGGCACACAAAAACACCCAGCATCCGAAATACCAGCGCACCCACGATCAAAAGCAGTGCCTTTGCACCCACCTTGCCCAGATAGCCGATGTTCACCGTTGCGCCCACCAGCACGAACAGGATGACCGTATTTTACCGAGAGCCTTTTTGCCACCACTTCTCTTTTTTTTTGCAGACCGATGCCGATAAACATAATGGCGATCATGGCCGAGAAGGTGATCGCGGTGGTCAGGGCATCCTCCGCTGCCACCAGCAGGAAGGAGATGCTCAAAATGATCAAAACCTTTGCGGTATCCCGGATATGGACCTTTGCAAAGAAGTACGCCAACAGGGACCCGACCGCCAGACCTACCGCCATGCCCAGCAGAATGGACACCGGGATGTTGACAAAACTAAGCATAGAGGCACTTTCCCCCTGCATCATGCCCACAAAGGTGGAGAACAGCACGATGACGTACACGTCATCCACCGATGCGCCTGCAAGGATCAGTTGCGGGATGCCCTGCTTTACGCCGTAGCCCTCGTCCATAAGCCGGACCATCCTTGGCACCACCACCGCCGGGGAGACCGCCGCCATCACCGCGCCCAGAATTGCCGCCTCTAAAACCGTCAGCCCCATGAGCTTCGGTGCCAGAAAAAGCACCCCCATCAGCTCAAAGGACGCCGGAACAAAGCACATCAGAACGGCAGGCCGCCCCAGCTTTTTCAGCCCGGAAGTATCCAGCCCCAGCCCTGCACGGGTAAGAATGATGATAAGGGCGATCTTCCGCAGCTCCGGGGAGATACCCAGAATGCTGCCGTCCAGCAGGTTCAGGACGTAGGGTCCCAGAACCATGCCGGTTGCCAGCATTCCCAGCAGACTCGGCAGCCTGTACTTCTGACAAAGCCACCCCATAGACATCCCAACGATCAAAATCAGCGAAATACTCAGTAACATAAAAGTTCCTCCTTACTTACAACACGCAAAAAAGCTGACACCTTCTGCGTGGTTTTCGTCGCAGAAGTCATCAGCTTTTAAAGCGGTTCAAGTAATCTGGTTACTTCGGGAGAACTTCATTCCCGTTTATTCTGTTGGCAGTATAGCACACCTGTCTCTCAAAAGCAACTCCGGTCTGTCTGCGCCGCCGGGGTTTACTCTGCCTCATAGGTCCTGCTGCTTTTCCAGTGCTTCAAAGTGATACCGGGGCGGTATCCCCTGCCTG
>ERZ773138.1535-NODE-1535-length-21088-cov-9.163648_pt1 | contig 21088 bp, 7 predicted proteins | sample MGYA00511114_ERZ773138 | MGnify/ENA primary metagenome ERZ773138 (study PRJEB29015, sample SAMEA2737805) | human gut metagenome | biome: human gut; feature: human-associated habitat; material: faeces | place: China | collected 2012 ...
TCCGCTTTTGGCAGGCGGCAGGGGAGTCGGAGAAAACATCCATCCGAACCCGCGACAGAATCCGACAAATCGTGTCCAGTGGACATTATACAGGTGGTTTTGTGTGCTATGGATACCAGCTGGCAGACCAAGGCAGACGGAACAAGCGAGATAAACCGGTCATGGATTTAATTGTCAACGAGGAAGAAGCTGCTTGGGTGCGTGAACTGTTTTACAAGGTGGTTCACGAAGGAGCCAGCGGATATGCGCTGGCCGAGATGTTGAACAACAGGGGATTACGAACCCGCGCCGGGGCAAAATTCCAATCGAGCAACATACTCCGCATTATTCGCCACGAGGGATATACAGGTTACATCATTACGAAAAACGCCCGCTCGGAATACATCTCGGAATTGCAGATCATCGACCAAGAAACATTCGAGAAAGCCAATGACATTATCAGCCGACGCAGTGCAAAGACCGCGCAAGACAGGCGAATCGCCCATACCAGCCAGAACCCAACGCTACTGGCGGGCATCGTCTACTGCGCCCACTGCGGAGCGAAGATGTCTGGTTTTATGCATACAGATCGCTACAAACTGGCGGATGGCAGCATCCGCGAAAAAGTCCAGCCCAAGTATAACTGCTTTCAGCGAGGTCAGCGCAACAAAGGCGGCAGAGACTGTGATGGACAAGCACTGTACCTTGCCGAAAGGGTGGATGCCATCGTTCTGAAAATTGTCGAGGAAGTATTCGAGAAAATCAGAGACACACCCTATTCCCAAGTGGCTGAGAATCGGATTCGGCAAGAGTCGAACCTGCAAAAGACAAAACGTGCAGCAGTGGAGAAAAAGATAAAAGCCGCCCAGCACGCCTTGGAACGCTTTGAGGGTGAGATTCTAAAGTGCCTTGACGGAACGAGCAATTTTACCGAAGACATGATTGCCAAGCAAATCCGCCGATACCAACAGGAATTGGATGATGCCAAGGCTGAATATGCCGAACTCCGAAATGCGAGGTTAAACGAAGCGGCTGAGATTCGGAAACTACGTACTTACTACGACGATTTCAGAGGTTGGGCAGAAGAATTTGATGCTGCCCCGCTGGAAATGAAGCGGATGATACTGAGCCATCTGATTGATAGGGTAGAGGTTGGAAGAAAATACCAAGTTACTATAAAACTGAACATGGAATATCAACAGTTTCTGGATTGCTCACTAGATACAGACTGCAGTGCAGAAATCGGTGCATAACAGAAAAGGCGGACTGTTCAAGGTTTGTATCACAGTGGACAGTCCGCTTTTTGTGCTATGGACGGCACTATTGCAAAAAGTAAAGAAACAGCGTATAATAAAGGCAAGGAAAGGAGGCGCTTATCCCATGCAGCAGGAAGAAAATTATTTGGCGCAGAGTATATCCCAAGTGGATGCCGATGCCCGCTACGATGAGGGTGTTAAGCGTCTGCTTGCCAACAAAAGCATTCTGGCCGTTATTATGAAGGAGTGCGTTCCGGAATATCGAGGCTGTACGGTGCGAGAGATTGCGGAGAAGTATATCGAAGGTGAACCGCAGATTGGCGCTGTCGGCGTGGATGCCGATGAAACCAACCGTAATATCTCGGCTACAATCCACGGTGCGAACACGGAAGATGTGACGCTGACAGAGGGTACAATCCGCTACGATGTCCGTTTTTATGCCACAGCACCAAGCGAGGACGGACTGATTGGGCTGATTCTGAATGTGGAGGCCCAGAACCGCTATAATGCGGGATACCCGCTGTTGAAACGTGCAATTTACTATTGCAGCCGTATGATTTCGGCACAGTATGGCACAGAATTTACCAAAGGTGAGTACGGAAAAATCAAGAAAGTGTACTCGATTTGGGTATGTATGAACCCGCCGAAAAACCGCAGAAACACGATTACGCAGTATTCTATACAGGAAAAGCATATCATTGGTGAGGCGGTTGAGCAAGTCAGGAACTACGACCTGATGAGCGCCGTGATGATTTGCTTGGGCGATGAGGACGACAAAAACTATGGCGGGCTGCTGAAATTCTTGGAAGTACTGCTTTCAGAAGAAAAGAGTCCCGAAACGAAGAAAGAAATATTAGAAACGGAATTTGATGTTCCGATGACACAAACGCTTGAAAGTGAGGTGCGCAGAATGTGCAATTTGAGCCAAGGTGTTATGGAAAGGGCAATGGAGAAGGGCGTTGCGAAAGGAATTGGCATCGGTGAAGAGAGGGGCGAGAACAAAGCAACTCTCAATGCGATTCGTAACGTGATGGACAGCTTTAAAGTGTCTGTCGATGCAGCAATGGATGCGTTGCATATTCCTGAAGCTGATCGCGCCAAATATAGAGCCATGCTCCAAAGTTAAAAAGAAAATTGAAAGCCGGTTGCAATGCAAAGCAACCGGCTTTTGCTTAATATATCGCGCATGATAAGAAGCTCTTAATGGAAAAGTAACCAACAGATGTCAAATATGTGGTATAATAAAGATAAACAAAAAAACTGATGGAAAACGATAATGAAATTTGTGAGGTGACTTTACCATGTTAGAGGTATGTGCGTCAAAAATAGGTGATATAATACTTTCTATGCTTGAAAGCAAAATGGAGGATAAGTTAGACGAGGTCAAAAAAGCAAAAATTATATCCGATACAAGAAAAAGCATCTATGAATTTGAACAAAAGTATTTACAAAATCATGATGGAACCGTACTGACATCGCAGGAGTTTGGCGAATATTTACAATATAGTAAACCAATAGAAGAAATTTTCTCAACCATTTGGGATACAAGTACAGAGATTGCAGGAACTACTGAAATAGTTGAAAGACTATCGACACAGTGTATAGAATCAATAAAAGGAAAAGGGCGAACAATACCACCAACGGAGACCCACCTAATCAGACATTTTTTTGAGGCCTCTGTAGAGATTGTCTCGAAGATGGCTAGAGAAGCAATCACTCCGGGCGAGCGCATGACGCAAATGCAAATAAAGGACCTCAGAAATGATATGGATGGAAAACTTGCGGATATACAAGCACAGCTAAATCAAAGAGAAAGGCTATCGCCGGAAGAAGAAAAAACCATATTTGATGCATTGTATACGATACTGTGTGGTGGTGAAGTACACCAGATACAGAAATTGGTGCCGCTATTTCAAAAGAAGAGTGACTCGATTGAACGGGCACTATCAGTACTAATTCAGCTTATGGCGGGAGAAGGCAATTCTCCGGAAGTGATAGTTGAAAGCATACAAAAAATCGAAAACTGTTATGTTCGCAATATAGTGATAAGGTTTATTATTGCATACGGCTTCTTATGGAAAGAGGTCGTAGGTGAAATTTCTAGCAGTAGCGTAGATCTTAAGTTTAAGAAAATCGCCGGAGACTTGTATACTGAAAATTGGGATAAGATTTTTGAATTGAAAAGGGATGAGAAAGAATATCGAGTAGTATTATTGGTTAAAAAAGAATGCAGGGAAGAAATATGGTTGGGAAAAAGGATTCTCTTTTGGTATCTAAATAGATTTAGAGATAAGTGTGTGGTAGGATTGGATGACGATTTGTTTAAACAGCCTATTACAATCTATGATGAAATACTTTTAGCGTGGGGAAAAACTCACCTATATGGTGGTGAAGATAAAGAGGGGAAAACTAAGAAAGAGATAGAAAATCTGCTAAGACGCAAATCCATTGTGGAGAATTTGGGGATACAGTCTCAACTACTGTACTGGGAAATCCTTTTTGAAATATGCATGGAAAATGGGGACAAAGAGACAGTTGTACACTACTTACCGCAGATCCCTGATCAAATTAAGGAAAGTAAAACTATTAAGGAAGCAAAATTTTTTGTTCAAATTCTTGACGAAAATGTAAATGAACAGGAATTAGTAAGATTTTGTATTAGCATTGATGATGCGTCGGAATTAGAGTTCTATTGTGCAGGAAAAGATGCAGAGTTCGTTATAGAGTTTTACGAAAAATATGGAGTACTTTTTGAAAAGAATTACGGCTTATTTGAAGAGTATGTTCTTGCATGCAAAAGGAAAAATCGGTGCACAGATGATTTGATCCGCATGGTAGAAGAACAGAAAGATCGTTACAAAAACAGAATAGAATATTGGAACTTGTATTCTACACTGGGAGAAAAAGTTAATTTTGTAGATTTGTGTAAACAAGTTAAAGAGGGAAAAGTTATAGGGCAAATAAGAGGAGGAATAGAGTTTGCGCATAAGCTGCTCAACAATAAATATATATTGGAAGCAAGACAAATATGTGAGATGATAGCAGCGACTGCGCAGTATAGCAACGAGTATAAAGTGCTTTTGGGGAGGTTGTTAATAGCAGAAAACAAATATATTGAGGCACTGGATATTCTGAAAGCAGTTGAGGAAGACGGCTGCATAAACCCTTTTGTTATCGAGAAAATACTACAATTATCAATTGCATGTAAGCGACGCATCGATAGGCAGACGATTATCAATGCCCAAAATGTGGACACTGCATATGCGTGGGCGTTTTTGGCACAGTATTACATTGACGTAAATAAAAAAGATGAGGCGATGAAGGCAATCACGAAGGCATTGCTGAGAGCAACGGAAAATGATGGAACAATTTATGGACAATATTTTTCAATGCATGCGCAGCTTTGTGGAGAAAGAGAGGAAAAGTGCAATGGGCTGATTCAAGAAAATACATCAGCCGTTTTATGCGAAGAAGAAACTGGAAACAAATATGTGGTTTGTGTTTATGCCGAAGCACTCATACCGAACAGAAACGGATTGAAACAGCCGTATACTTGGGAAAATGCATTTCATATGACGGTGTCAGATGCCGTAGAAAAAAATCTCTATTTGCAAAAGAAAGGAGACAAGATAACGATTGGGAAGAAGACTTATGTGGTAGAAAGCGTAGTGCCAGTAGACTATTTCTTGTTTCAAAAGGCAATGAACAAAAGTTTAGAACAGGGAATCGCATATAAAATAGAAATCCCTGCATTAGAAAATGGAAGAACAAATATAGATGCGTTTTTTGACGAGATTAAGAAGTATACGCTGGAGAAGAACGATTTATTAGAGGAATATAGAAAAATGGATAAAGTGCCATTACCGCTATATGCGCTAAGACAATCAGTAACAATTCCCTATGGGCAATTTGTTCATATCGCATTTCGAGATTCTATGATAGTTATACGTTCGGATTCACATCTTTCGATAACAGCAACGAAAAATACGAGATATGTATTGAGTTTTTCGGCGGCAATTTTCTTTATGCAAGCTGGAATTATAGCGGAGGATTTAATACAAAATAATGTTTACATTCCAGAGTCATTACATGAATTATTAGATATGGAGTGGTCAAAGACACTTCAGGACAAATCAAGGGAAAAAATAGCGACAATGATGTTTGACCAAGGACAACCAATTATACATGAAGAAAGTGACGAAGAAAAACGCTATTTTATCCAGGAAGCAGGAAAAAGAAAAAGTGAAAGCGAAAAACTAAAATTTATAAAAAATAACAAGTCGATAAATATACATGGTAGAGATGATATACAGTTGCAAGACCTTTTTGGAATTTGTGACTATGATGCACTTTCAATTGCGGTGCATCAAGATTTTACGCTGGTTGCATTTGAGCCCTTACTAATAGCTATGTCACAGAAAGAATTATTGAATTTTCAATGCACCGGTATTGTGGATTTCTTATGTGTAACAGATTTTCCATTGGATAAAATACTAAAAGTAATCTGCTTTATGGCAAAGTGTAAATTTGAAAAGATATTATCCGATGAGATTATATCTGTACTGATACAAAAATTTGATGAAGTAGAATCTGATGAAGAACGTGAAAAATGCATGACACTATGGTTTGAATTCTTCGATGTTCTTGATAAGAAAGAAGATGGGAGCGAATATAAAGACTTGTTTGTTCAAAATGTACTTATCGCACTGCAAGCATATTTGAGGAAAGGAGGATCGGAACAAGAGATAAGAAATCTAACAAGAAAACCAATGATTAAAGTCGCAATATGTTTGTTGTATAATTCAAAGTGTATTGATTTGCAATATGATGGGAAAAGGGTACTACCAGCGACCAAAGTATAATAACCATGAGTATGCGCAACTAAGGAGAGCAACTGACTCTTAATCAGTGGGTCCTGGGTTCGAGTCCCCGATGGTGCACCAAAAAGATACCTCGCAAGAAGTTGCGGGGTATTTTTTATTGCTGTTTTCCGGAAAAGCAGGAGCTTGGTGCGCCATCGGGGGCGAGAACAGCTCGTGTATTTCAGGCTGTCAAAAAAACTCTTGTTGGGGCGGGCATTGCTCGCCCGTGCCCGTTTGTCTGTGAAACAACTTCCCCGGAAAACGCGTTGCTGCGCCAAGTTGGCGGGCGACCAATGGTCGCCCCTACACATTCAATAGGGCAAGAATGTGATTTTTTGACACGCTGATTGCCCCTGCGGGGTATGCCCGGCCCTTACAGGGCGATGGAAGATTGCATTGGCGATCAAGGAAAAGGTGGGCGGGCGGCATGTATGCCGCCCCTACAGAGGAAATGGTAAGGCTGGTGGCGGGGAAAGATACACAGTGATCCCCCGGTACCTTGCAGGGGAGAAAGGCTCTGCTGATTTTGGCCGCCGAAGTTCCCGAAGAACAGAACAACAGACAAAGTGATATGCACTCCGACTTGGTGTACTGCGAAAAGCAGTGCTGTGGGGTGCATATCACTTTTTCCTGTAGAGATCGCCAGTAAACAGTGCGAATCCGAGTGTGATTTAATTGCTTGGGTGATAAGTATCTGGTTTATAGTCTTCCCAAGTCAAGAATGGTTCGCCCTCGCCAGGGCCGGAATTGTCCAAATGTTCACTAGGCACCGGTTGTCCCCAGCCTGCGGGCTCATACTCGGTTTCAACAGCCCGATAGGTCACGCGGTAGTTTTTGTCGCAGTAGTCAAGCTGTAGAACGGTGGCGAGTGCTGCTAAACCTTCTTCATTAGGAGATGCGATGTAAATGCGCCATTCACACTCGTCCTCCGTTATCTCTGCCAGCGCCATAATCTCCTTGGCCATGGCGTGGGCAGTGCCCTTATCAAGTTCGCTATAGCCCACTCCGTTTTTATCAAGAACCAGCTTACCATCCGCATAGGCCTCGGTGACGACCGCCTGCGAGGCAACCAGCACGGCGCGGGCCTTGGCAATGACCGCATTCTGCCGCGCCTTGTCTATGTAGCCAGTCAGCGAGGGTACCAGCAGCGCCGCCAGTGTCGCTAAAATTACCAATACAACAATTAGCTCCACCAAAGTAAAACCGGATGTCTTTTTAGAACTGCGGGATGCTTTCATGGCCGAATCCTCCTGCAAAAAATAGTATAATATCGTATAAAAACAGTATAAAATCGCAGGGGCGGCTCCGTCAATGCGTAATAACGACAAAAATTGCTGCCGCCCTTTGTGACTTCTGCCCGCAGTGGCACTTCTTGCGCAGGGGGGTGCGGTATGCTATACTAACAGCAGGAAAAAATATCCAGGCATCACCGCGCACCGCACCGGCACGGGCGTTATGCAGCGATGCCCGGGTGCGATACCAGCCAAAAGGAGGTGCTGCGGATGACCCGCATTGCGATCGTGGAGGACGAGGCCGCCGTCCGGGAGCAGCTGACAGGCTATGTGCAGCGCTATACACGGCAGTACGGTACACCGTTTGAGGTTTCGGCCTTTGCAAGCGGCGTTGAGATCCTTGAGGAATACCGCCCGGTCTACGACATTATTTTTCTTGATGTTGAGATGCCGCATCTGGACGGCATGGAGACCGCCTGCCGCATCCGCGCGCTGGACAGCGATGTGCTGCTGATTTTTATTACCAACATGGCGCAGTATGCCATCAAGGGGTACGCGGTGGGGGCGCTGGATTATGTGCTGAAGCCCGTGCCGTATTTTGCCTTTTCGCAGCAGCTGCAGAAGGCTGTGAACCAGCTGGCCCGCCGTGTGCGCCACTATCTGGCCGTTCCGGTGGACGGCGGCATGCGCCGGCTGGATGCGGCAGGCATCTACTACATTGAGAGTGAGGGCCACCGCATCCACTTTTACACCGAGGATGGTGATTTCTCGGCCCCCGGTGCGCTCAAAACGCTGGAGGAAAAGCTGGCTGCGCAGCCCTTTGCCCGCTGCAACAGCGGGTATCTTGTCAATCTGGCACAGGTGTCCGGTGTGCAGCAGAGCGTTGTGCAGGTCGGCCCGTATGAGCTGCAGATCAGCCGCCCCAAGAGAAAGAGTTTCCTTGCGGCGCTGACGGATTTCATCGGGGGTGAGGGGTAATGTCCGTTTTACCGGATGTACCGCGGCTGTACACGGCACTGGCGGAGATCCTGGCCGCGCTGCTATATGCGCAGGCACGGCCGCCCCGCACTGCAAAGCCGGTGTACGGGGGCATAACCGCCGTCTGGGCGATTCTGCTGGCAGTGTTTTTGCACCTGACCGGCCATGTGCCGCTTGCGTGGTGGGTGCCCTGCATGGTGACGGCCATTGCGGCGATGTATCTCTACCTCTGGGCCACGCGGGAGATGAACCTGCGGGAGGCCGGCTACAGCTGCGCGCGGGCGTTTGTTCTGGCGGAGCTGGCGGCCAGTCTGGAATGGCAGCTGCACTGCTGGCTCTGGCCGCAGCGCGGGGGCGGCGAGATACCGGCGTTGCTGCTGCTGGCGGCCGTCTACGGCGCACTGTACGGGGGTCTGTACTGGCTGGAGCGCCGCCGCGTGATCGCCGCGCGGCTGAAGGTTACGGCGGCGGCCACGCTGATGGCGGTCGTTATGGCGCTGACTGTATTTGCTGTGAGCAACCTGAGCTTTATCGCCGACGAACAGGCAACGATGAGCGTCTACTACATCCGTACGCTGGTGGATATTGCCGGTGTGCTGATTTTGAGCGTCCAGCATGAGCAGCTGCGGGAAACGGCGCTGCACAGCGAGCTTTCCGCCATGGACGCCGTGTTGCACCGCCAATATGAGCAGTACCGCCAAAGCAAGGAGAATATACGCCTGATCAACCGGCGCTACCACGAATTGAAAATGCAGATCGCGGCCATCCGGGCCGAGCGGGATCCGACCAAGCAAAACGCCGCCTTGGCGGAGATGGAGAGCGACATCCGCCGCTATGAGGCCGAGAACAAGACCGGCAACCCGGTGCTGGACACGCTGCTGACGGCCAAAAGCCTGTACTGCCAGCAGCACGGCATCAACATGACCTGTGTCGCAGACGGCACGCTGCTGAATTTTTTGACAACGGGGGAGATATGCACCATCATCGGCACGGCGCTGGACAACGCAACCGAAAGTGTGCTGACCGAGCAGGACCCCGAAAAACGGCTGATCCGCACGGCCATCTACGCCCAAAACGGCTTTGTGATGCTGCGGTTTGAAAACTACTGCACCCAGCCCGTGGAGCTTGGCCCGGACGGTCTGCCCCGGCGCAGCAGCCACGGCGGCTATGACCTGAAAAGCGTCCGTGCTGCCGCTGAGGCCCGCGGCGGCACCCTGACCCTGCACTGGGAAAACGAGTGGTTCACCCTGCGGGTGCTGCTGCCGCAGAAATAATCAGCCGCCATGGCGTTGGCAGGTTGCACAACCAAACAAGGACAAACTTAGGCAAAACGCGCAGAAAATTTCCTGCTCGTTTTGCCTTTTTTGCAAAGTATGCACCAAAACCGGCAGGTTATGCAAAAAGTGCGCTGTTTTGCCTCGGCTCTGCTACAATAGAGGCAACACAAAGGCAACTGCCTGTGAATTGCAGAAAGAGGAGAAACACAAATGACGAAGCAACCGAAAGTCCGCAAGCCGCATCCCGTGCTGCATGGGATCGGGCTGGTACTGTCCGCGATATTGTTGGTCGCAGTGCTGGCCGGTACCTATGTCCTGTCCATGATGGCTACCATCATCGACAGCTTTATCGGTGCGCCCAGCGGCCATTATTCCGAGACCGAAATTGCCGACACCAAGCTGAAGGCCGAGGCCCTTGCCGCTGAGGTCGAGGCCGAGGGCACCGTGCTGGTGCAGAACAACGACAACATCCTGCCCCTGAACGCCGACACCAAAAAGGTCAATGTGTTCGGCTGGGCATCCACCGTATGGCTTGGCGGCGGCTCCGGCTCCGGCGGTGTAAGCAGCGTCAACACCGATCTGCTGGCTGCCCTGACCGCCTACGGTATTGAGTACAACACCGAGCTGACCGATATGTACAAGGACTTCCAGCCCGGCCGCGAATATCTCAAAACACTGAACAGCCGCCCCGAGCAGTCCGGCCGCCTGTACGAGCCTGACATCAACAACACCACCTACTACACCCAGACCATGCTGGATAACGCCAAGAATTACTCCGATACCGCCGTGGTCGTCATCGGCCGTCTGGCAGGCGAGAGCAATGATGCCACCAAGCAGCAGTACAAGCGCACCGAAAAGGGCGGCGACATCGTGGTGGACGACACCCGCACGATGCTGGAGCTGACCACCGAGGAAGAAAATCTGCTGACCTACGTCGGTGCCAACTACAAAAACGTGGTTGTGCTTGTCAACTCCACCAATGTTATGGAGCTGGGCCAGATTGAGACCATCCCCGGCGTGGATGCCTGCCTGATTGCCGGTTTGTCCGGCTCCGAGGGCGCAACCGCCATCCCCGCAGTGCTGTGGGGCGAAAAAGAACCCAGCGGTCGCACCGCCGACACTTGGGCGTATGATCTGACTACAGCCGCCAGTTATGCCAACGCCGGTATGGAGGGCGTTGGCGCTTACGCCGATGCCGAGGGTCTGTACCCGGCGGACGGCACCGTCAGCGGCAACCTCGATACCTACGATGCCTATGAGCAGGTTTCCTATGTAGATTACGCCGAGGGCATTTACATCGGCTACAAATGGTACGAGACCGCTGACGCCGAGGGCTACTGGGACGGCGTTTCCAACGAGCACGGCATCGGCTATGACGCCGTTGTGCAGTATCCCTTCGGCTACGGCCTGAGCTACACCAGCTTTGATTGGAAGGTGACCGATGCCTCCGCCAACGGTGCCACCCTGACGAAGGACGGCGATGTGACCGTGAAGGTCACCGTCACCAACACCGGCGACCGCGCCGGCAAGGATGTTGTGCAGCTCTACTACACCGCACCCTATATTGCAGGCGAGATTGAAAAGTCCAGCGTGGAGCTGGGCGCCTTTGCCAAGACCAAGGAGTTGCAGCCCGGCGAGAGCGAGGAGGTCACGCTGACCATCCCGGTCTCCGATATGGCCAGCTATGACGCCTATGACGCCAACCACAACGGTTTTACCGGCTATGAGCTGGACGCAGGCGATTACATCTTTACCGTGCGCCACGATGCCCACGATGTGGACGATGACGCCGCCGCAACCATTACCTGTAACCTGCCTGCCAACATCCAGTATGCCGAGGACACCGTCACCGGCAACCCGGTTTCCAACAAGTTCACCGGCAGCGATGCCATTGACGGCGTCAGCTTGGACGGCAGCGACTCCAACCAGAACATCACCTACATGACCCGCGCTGACTTTGCGGGCACCTTCCCCAAGACCAACACCCCCAGCCGCGCTATGACCGACAACGTCAAGGCACTGAACCTTTACACCGCCGATATGGCGAACGGCTACATCAATGAGGCCGACGAGGCCATCACCACCGGCGCAAAGAACGGTCTGAAGATTGAGGACAACGGCAAGACCACCGACCTCGGCTTCCAGCTGGGCGCTGACTTCAATGACCCGCAGTGGGATGCGCTGCTCGATGAGCTGACCGTGAATGAGATGGAAAATATGTACATCAACGCCTACGGTGGTCTGGCCGAGCTCAAGAGCGTCGGCAAGACCAAGAGCAAGGACGCTGACGGCCCCTCCCAGATTGGCGGCTTCACCGGTATGGGCGCTGGCACCGGCTTCCCGAGCTCCAGCACGCTGGCCCAGACATGGAACGGCGAACTGGCCCAGGAGGAGGGCCGCACCATCGGCACGCAGGCTTTGCAGAACGGCTATACCGGCTGGTATGCGCCTGCCACCAATATGCACCGCAGCCCCTTCAACGGCCGTAACTACGAGTATTATTCCGAGGACAGCCTGCTGTCCGGCGTCATCTGCGGCAACACCGTGCAGGGCGCCAATGACGCTGGTGTCTACACCTACGTCAAGCACTTTATCTGCAATGACGGTGAAAGCGGCATCTACCGTGATTCTGTCTACACATGGATGACCGAGCAGGCTCTGCGTGAGATCTATCTGCGTCCCTTCCAGATGCTGGTCGAGGACTATGACGCTGTCGGCCTGATGAGCAGCTACAACCGTATCGGCGCTGTTTGGGCTGGCGGCAGCGAGGCGCTGCTGACCGGCATCCTGCGTGACGAGTGGGGCTTTGACGGCGCTGTGATTACCGACTACTGCGACCATCACAGCTATATGAACGGCGACCAAGCCCTGCGCGCAGGCGGCAGCCTGTGGATGGCTGGCTTCATCGGCGGCAAGATGGCCTTTGAGACCGGCTCCAACAGCTATCTGCAGGCCCTGCGCCGCGCTGCAAAGCAGACACTGTATATGTATCTGCATGTCCGTGTGACCAACCGCGACTATGCCGAGAGCATCGGCGATACCACCGCGCTGCGCCACGACTTTAAGCCCGCTGTGCTCGGCTGGCGTCACCTTGTTGCGCTGATCGACCTTGTTGCCGTGGCACTGTTTGCACTGGCGATCCGCGGCATTGTCCGTGATGTCAAGCTGTACAAGGCCGCCAAGGCCGCGAGAGCCGAAAACAAGAACGCATAAAAATAACCCCCGCAATACCGCACAATGCAAGTGCATGACCGTGACTTGAAATTGCGCGGTATTGCCTTATAAAAAAGGAGTGCGTCCCCCTTGAAAAACGCTGAAATCATCGCAAAACTGAATCTGGAACAAAAATGCGCGCTGCTTTCGGGCGCGGGCACCTTCACCACGCGTGGCTGCCCCAAGGCGGGCGTGCCGTCCATCACCCTGTCGGACGGGCCGAACGGCGTACGCAAGCAGGCCGGGGCGGCGGACCATCTGGGCCTGAACCCCAGCGTGCCGGCAACCTGCTTCCCGACTGCGGCCACCGTGGCCTGCAGCTGGGACCCCGCACTGGGCGAGAAAATCGGCCGCGCCATGGGCGAGGAGGCCGCTGCGCAGGAGGTTGCCGTGCTGCTCGGCCCCGGGCTTAACACCAAGCGCAGCCCCCTGTGCGGACGCAACTTTGAGTATTTTTCCGAGGACCCGTATCTTTCGGGCAAGATGGCCGCCGCCTATGTGCGGGGTATCCAAAGCGAGGGCATTGCAGCCTGCCCCAAGCATTTTGCCGTCAACAGTCAGGAACTGCGCCGCATGGCGTCCGACTCCGTTCTGGACGAGCGCACGCTGCGCGAGCTGTACCTGACCGGCTTTGAGATCGTGGTCAAGGAGGCTGCGCCCAAGACCATCATGTCGAGCTACAACCTCGTCAACGGTACTTATGCCAACGAGAACGCCCATCTTCTGCAGGATATTCTGCGCAGGGACTGGGGCTTTTCCGGTGCTGTTGTGACCGACTGGGGCGGCTCCAACGACCATGCGCTCGGCGTAAAGAACGGCTCCACGCTGGAAATGCCCGCCCCCGGCGGTGACGCCGTGCGGGAGCTGTTGGCCGCCGTACAAAGCGGCAAGATCACCGAGGCGGATGTGGATGCCCGGCTGGACGAGCTGCTGACGCTGGTGCTGGATACAAGCGCTGCCGTGCAAAAGCACAGCCGCAGCTTTGACGCCGATGCGCACCATGCGCTGGCCCGCCGCGCCGCCGCCGAGAGCGCCGTGCTGCTGAAAAATGACGGCGGCCTGCCCCTGGCAGAGGGTACGACCGTCAGCCTGTTCTCTGCCAACAGCAACCAGAATGCAGGTGCCGGTTTGATGGGCGGCGGCACTCCGCTGAACACGGCACTTGCCTCCCACGGGTTGAATGTGAATGAGACACTATGGAACTTCTACAGCGCGGGTGCCGGTGCAGGCTACGGTCTGGCCAGCGGCTCCATCAGCTTCGGCGATGCCGAGGACTTCCGCATCAATGAGTGCCCGCTGTCCGTTCTGCAGGGCGAGAGCGGCCTGCTGGACAGCGTGCAGGGCACGACCCCGGTCTATGTGCTGAAGCGTGTGGCAGGCGAGGGCCGCGATATGCCGCGCTCCATGTACAACCACGCAGACACGCAGGAGGATAAGGTTCGCAGCTATCTGGAGCCGGACACCACCGAGCGTGAAATCCTGCAATACCTGAACGACAACTATGATAATACCGTGCTGATTATCAACTCTAACGCAGCGCTGGAGCTGGACTGGCTGGCAGACTATCCCAACATCAAGTCTGTGCTGTATGCCCCCACGATTGGTGCCAGCATGGCAGACATTCTGACCGGCAAGGTCAGCCCCAGCGGCCGCACGGTGGACACCTTTGCCGCCGATGCCTCCGCATCCCCGGCCGCACAGAACTTTGGCGACTATGCCTACTATGATGAGAACGGCAATATCACCAAGTACAACTATGTCACCTACGAGGAAGGCATCTACGTCGGCTATCGCTACTATGAAACCCGCTACGAGGACACCGTTCTCGGCCAGGGCAACGCGGGCGATTACGACTATGCCAAGGAGGTCATCTATCCCTTCGGCTACGGCCTGAGCTACACCAGCTTTGACTGGAGTGACTTCAAGGCTGATTGGAGCGGCGATACCTGCACCGCACAGGTTACGGTGACGAACACCGGCGACGTTTCCGGCAAGGACGTTGTGGAGGTGTATGTGCAGAGCCCCTACACCGACTATGACAAGACAAACGGCGTGGAGAAGCCCGCCGTGGAGCTGGTTGGCTACGGCAAAACCGCAGAGCTTGCCCCCGGCGCCAGTGAGACCGTGAGCGTCACGTTCACCAAGGATCAGCTCAAGGCGTATGACGCCAACGGCGCAAAGACGTACATTCTGGATGCAGGGGATTACTACATCACCGCAGCCAAGGACGCCCATGAGGCTGTCAACAATGTGCTGGCTGCCAAGGGCAAGACCGCAGCCGATGGCATGACAGCGGACGGCGATGCCGCCTTCACGGCTGTGTACACCCCCGCCAATACCGAGACCGATACCACGACCTACGCAACGGACAGCCGCACGGGCGCGGCCATCACCAACCAGTTGGACGCTGCCAAGGGCGATGCTGTTTACCTGACCCGCAGCGACTGGACCGGGACCTTCCCCAAGCCGGACGGCGAGCCCAGTGACGTCATCAGCACCTGGGGCAACGAAATCAACGGCACCGATGCAGACGGCAACCCGGCTTCCTATCAGTACAAAAAGACTGCGGATGCTGCGCTGGTGGCGCAGCTGGATTCTGCAGATTCCGGCAACCCGACGGTAGGGGACACCTACAGCGATACCATTACCTACGGCGCCAAGAATGGTCTGAGCCTGATTGACCTGCGCGGCAAGAGCTATGACGACCCGATGTGGAATGACCTGCTCGACCAGCTGACGGCAGAGGACTACTATAACATCATTACCTGCTCCGGCTACGGCGTGCCGGCCATCGACAGCGTCGGCAAGCCCTTTGTGATTGATGCAGATACTGCCAGCGGCCTGATTTACGGCGGTACCGGCGCTATGTTCCCCAATATGATGACGCTGGCACAGACCTGGAACCAGGACCTGGCACTGGAATACGGCACGATGATTGGCAATGAGGCGGTTATCGGCGGCTGCGACGGCTGGTATGCGCCCTCTATGAACATTCACCGCACGCCGTTCAGCGGCCGTAACGGCGAGTATTATTCCGAAGATCCGTTCCTGTCCGGCACGGTAGCCTCCAAGGAGGTATATGGTGCTGCCACCAAGGGGCTGTATGCCTACATCAAGCATTTCGCCTTCAATGACCAGGAAAACCACCGCGGCGACCGTGAAGGCCAGTACGGTGCAGCAACCTGGCTGAATGAGCAGTCTGCCCGCGAAATTTACCTGAAGCCCTTCGAGATGTGCATGAAGCTGGACGATATCACGCTGAACTATGTCGAGAAGCAGGCGGACGGCAGCTATCAGAACGCAGAAACCACGATTCCTGCAGCTATGGGCGTTATGACGGCCTTCAACCGCATCGGTGCAACCTGGACCGGCGGCAGCTATGCACTGATTACCGGCATCCTGCGCACCGAGTGGGGCTTCAACGGCGCAGTCATCACCGATAACGCGAACACGGGCGTATTTATGCTCGGCCAGCAGATGATTGAGGCAGGTGCCGATATGAAGCTGACCTATGATACGTCCGCGGCCCGCTGGGATAATTACGACGCCAACGACCCGGAAACCTACCATTACGCCCGTGAGGCACTGCACCATGTGCTGTACACCACGGCCAACACCAAGGCAATGAACCACGCTATGCCGGGCAGCGTCTACAAGGACGGCCCGCAGATCGCCACGGTTGTGCGCACGGTGGTCAACATCCTCTGCACGCTGCTGCTGGTGTTCTTTGCCTACCGCATCTTCCGCGTCTGGAAGCCGAGCAAGCGTAAGCTGGCAAAACTGGAAGCCAAGGCTGCTGCCAAGGCCAACAAAGCGTAAAAACAGCAACTTGCACAATACAAACCTATAAAACTTAGCCAAAATGCGCAGGAAAACGCCTGTGCATTTTGGCTTTTTTGCAAGTTATGCTTCAAAAACAACAGATTATGCAAAAAATGAGTCATTGGCGCATTTCTCTGCTACAATAGAATCAACACAAAAGCATGGTACCGGCTTGTAAGTGTTATGAGAGGAAAAAGCAAGTAAGAAGAGAAAAAAGCAAATGACGAAGCAAACAAAGGTTCGCAAGCCGCATCCCGTATTGCACGGGAGTGGGCTGGTGCTGTCCGTGATTTTGTTGGCCGCGGTTCTGATCAGCACCTATGTTTTGTCCACATTGGCAACCGTGATTGACAGCTTTTTCGGCGCGCCAAGCGGTCACTATTCTGACGCAGAAATTGCAGACACCAAAGTAAAGGCCGAGGCACTCGCCGCCGATGTGGAGGCCGAGGGCACGGTTCTGGTGCAGAACAACGAAAACACCTTGCCGCTGGCCGCCGACAACAAAAAGGTCAACGTGTTCGGCTGGGCATCCACCGCCTGGCTGGGCGGCGGCTCCGGCTCCGGCGGCGTGAACGCCGTCAACACCGATCTGCTGGCCGCCCTGACCGCTTACGGCATTGAGTACAACACCGAGCTGACCGATATGTACAAGGACTTCCAGCCCGGGCGTGAATACGCCAAAACGCTGAAGAGCCGTCCCGAGCAATCCGGCCGCCTGTACGAGCCTGACATCAGCAACACCACCTACTACACCCAGTCGATGCTCGACAACGCCAAGAACTTCTCCGATACGGCCATCGTCGTGATTGGCCGTCTGGCAGGCGAGAGCAACGACGCCACCAAGCAGCAGTACAAGCGCACTGAAAAAGGCGGCGACATTGTGGTGGACGACACCCGCACGATGCTGGAGCTGACCACCGAGGAAGAAAATCTGCTGACCTACGTCGGTGCCAACTACAAAAACGTGGTTGTGCTTGTCAACTCCACCAATGTTATGGAGCTGGGCCAGATTGAGACCATCCCCGGCGTGGATGCCTGCCTGATTGCCGGTTTGTCCGGCTCCGAGGGCGCAACCGCCATCCCCGCAGTGCTGTGGGGCGAAAAAGAACCCAGCGGTCGCACCGCCGACACTTGGGCGTATGATCTGACTACAGCCGCCAGTTATGCCAACGCCGGTATGGAGGGCGTTGGCGCTTACGCCGATGCCGAGGGTCTGTACCCGGCGGACGGCACCGTCAGCGGCAACCTCGATACCTACGATGCCTATGAGCAGGTTTCCTATGTAGATTACGCCGAGGGCATTTACATCGGCTACAAATGGTACGAGACCGCTGACGCCGAGGGCTACTGGGACGGCGTTTCCAACGAGCACGGCATCGGCTATGACGCCGTTGTGCAGTATCCCTTCGGCTACGGCCTGAGCTACACCAGCTTTGATTGGAAGGTGACCGATGCCTCCGCCAACGGTGCCACCCTGACGAAGGACGGCGATGTGACCGTGAAGGTCACCGTCACCAACACCGGCGACCGCGCCGGCAAGGATGTTGTGCAGCTCTACTACACCGCACCCTATATTGCAGGCGAGATTGAAAAGTCCAGCGTGGAGCTGGGCGCCTTTGCCAAGACCAAGGAGTTGCAGCCCGGCGAGAGCGAGGAGGTCACGCTGACCATCCCGGTCTCCGATATGGCCAGCTATGACGCCTATGACGCCAACCACAACGGTTTTACCGGCTATGAGCTGGACGCAGGCGATTACATCTTTACCGTGCGCCACGATGCCCACGATGTGGACGATGACGCCGCCGCAACCATTACCTGTAACCTGCCTGCCAACATCCAGTATGCCGAGGACACCGTCACCGGCAACCCGGTTTCCAACAAGTTCACCGGCAGCGATGCCATTGACGGCGTCAGCTTGGACGGCAGCGACTCCAACCAGAACATCACCTACATGACCCGCGCTGACTTTGCGGGCACCTTCCCCAAGACCAACACCCCCAGCCGCGCTATGACCGACAACGTCAAGGCACTGAACCTTTACACCGCCGATATGGCGAACGGCTACATCAATGAGGCCGACGAGGCCATCACCACCGGCGCAAAGAACGGTCTGAAGATTGAGGACAACGGCAAGACCACCGACCTCGGCTTCCAGCTGGGCGCTGACTTCAATGACCCGCAGTGGGATGCGCTGCTCGATGAGCTGACCGTGAATGAGATGGAAAATATGTACATCAACGCCTACGGTGGTCTGGCCGAGCTCAAGAGCGTCGGCAAGACCAAGAGCAAGGACGCTGACGGCCCCTCCCAGATTGGCGGCTTCACCGGTATGGGCGCTGGCACCGGCTTCCCGAGCTCCAGCACGCTGGCCCAGACATGGAACGGCGAACTGGCCCAGGAGGAGGGCCGCACCATCGGCACGCAGGCTTTGCAGAACGGCTATACCGGCTGGTATGCGCCTGCCACCAATATGCACCGCAGCCCCTTCAACGGCCGTAACTACGAGTATTATTCCGAGGACAGCCTGCTGTCCGGCGTCATCTGCGGCAACACCGTGCAGGGCGCCAATGACGCTGGTGTCTACACCTACGTCAAGCACTTTATCTGCAATGACGGTGAAAGCGGCATCTACCGTGATTCTGTCTACACATGGATGACCGAGCAGGCTCTGCGTGAGATCTATCTGCGTCCCTTCCAGATGCTGGTCGAGGACTATGACGCTGTCGGCCTGATGAGCAGCTACAACCGTATCGGCGCTGTTTGGGCTGGCGGCAGCGAGGCGCTGCTGACCGGCATCCTGCGTGACGAGTGGGGCTTTGACGGCGCTGTGATTACCGACTACTGCGACCATCACAGCTATATGAACGGCGACCAAGCCCTGCGCGCAGGCGGCAGCCTGTGGATGGCTGGCTTCATCGGCGGCAAGATGGCCTTTGAGACCGGCTCCAACAGCTATCTGCAGGCCCTGCGCCGCGCTGCAAAGCAGACACTGTATATGTATCTGCATGTCCGTGTGACCAACCGCGACTATGCCGAGAGCATCGGCGATACCACCGCGCTGCGCCACGACTTTAAGCCCGCTGTGCTCGGCTGGCGTCACCTTGTTGCGCTGATCGACCTTGTTGCCGTGGCACTGTTTGCACTGGCGATCCGCGGCATTGTCCGTGATGTCAAGCTGTACAAGGCCGCCAAGGCCGCGAGAGCCGAAAACAAGAACGCATAAAAATAACCCCCGCAATACCGCACAATGCAAGTGCATGACCGTGACTTGAAATTGCGCGGTATTGCCTTATAAAAAAGGAGTGCCTACCCTTGAAAAACGCAGAAATCATCCAACAACTGAACCTTGAACAAAAATGCGCACTGCTCTCCGGCGAGACGGTCTTTACCACCCGGGGGTATAAAAAGGCGGGTATTCCTTCCATTACCCTGTCCGACGGCCCCAACGGTGTGCGCAAGCAGGCCGGGGCTGCGGACCATCTGGGGCTGAACCCCAGCGTACCCGCAACCTGTTTCCCCACAGCAGCCACCGTGGCCTGCAGCTGGGACCCTGCCCTCGGCGAGCAGGTCGGTCAGGCAATGGGGGAGGAGGCCGCCGCACAGGAGGTCTCCGTCCTGCTGGGCCCCGGCCTAAACACCAAGCGCAGCCCGCTTTGCGGCCGCAACTTTGAGTATTTCTCCGAGGACCCCTACCTCTCCGGCAAGATGGCCGCAGGCTATGTGCGCGGCATCCAGTCCGAGGGTATCTCCGCCTGCCCCAAGCATTTCGCCGTCAACAGCCAGGAGCTGCGCCGTATGGCGTCCGACTCCGTGGTGGACGAGCGCAGCCTGCGCGAGCTGTACCTGACCGGCTTTGAGATTGTTGTCAAAGAGGCACATCCCAAAACCATTATGTCCAGCTACAACCTCATCAACGGCACCTACGCCAACGAGAACGCCCATCTGCTGCAGGATATCCTGCGCAAGGACTGGGGCTTTGACGGCGCGGTTGTCACCGACTGGGGCGGCAGCAATGACCATGCGCTGGGCGTAAAGAACGGCTCTACGCTGGAAATGCCCGCCCCCGGCGGAGACGCCGTGCGCGAGCTGCTGAAGGCCGTGGAGACCGGTAAAATTTCCGAATCTGATGTGGACGCCCGTCTGGATGAGCTGCTGACGTTGGTTTTTGACACCCACGCCGCTGTGGAAAATCACAGCCGTGAGTTTGACGCCGACGCCCACCATGCGCTGGCCCGCCGCGCTGCCGCAGAGAGCACCGTCCTGCTCAAGAACGAGGAAGGCCTGCTGCCGCTGGCCACCGGTGCCCGCGTGGCCGTTATCGGTGACTTTGCCGAGACACCCCGCTATCAGGGCGCAGGCTCCAGCGCGGTCAACTCCATCAAGGTGGACACATTCCTCGAATGTCTCAAGGAAAGCGGCTTGAACAGCGTTGGCTTTGCCACCGGCTTTGACCGGCAGGGCAAGCCCGA
>ERZ773138.1544-NODE-1544-length-21005-cov-14.967780_pt1 | contig 21005 bp, 20 predicted proteins | sample MGYA00511114_ERZ773138 | MGnify/ENA primary metagenome ERZ773138 (study PRJEB29015, sample SAMEA2737805) | human gut metagenome | biome: human gut; feature: human-associated habitat; material: faeces | place: China | collected 2012 ...
CTTCTTTAATTTTCAATTTTTTCTTTGTTTCTTCATCTAATCTTTCATATTCATCTGATTTAATTTTTTGTCTTAATTCTCTTACCGATAAATTTTGTTCTTCACATATATTTAAGTAATATGTTATTTTATTAATATCCTCTAACGATAGAACTTCACGATAATGACTCCATGTTAATTGTGTCCACAATGTGGACACTTTTTCATTACTAAATACATTATAAAATTGTTTCATTCTAAATAAAGTTCTTTTGTTGTATTTTTTACCCACTTCTTGAACTAATTTGTTAGAATATTCACCAATTATGTCATCACCATATTTACTACCTGCTTCCTCTAATAATTTTCCTATTTCAAAATATGTAATAACTTTATTTCTTTCTTTTGAATAATCTTTAACTTTATTATATATTTCATTATTTATTATTTTATTCTTTATCTCATCATAATAATTCAATCTTATTCCTCCTTATACTAGTTCATATTCACGTGCTATTATTCTATCATCTGAACAATATTCAATTACATACTTATTCTCTTTCTTGCATATTATTCCTATGGTTTTATCTTGACTTAATTTTTTGTCTTAATTCTCTTGTTGTTAAAAATAATTTTTCTATTTGATTTATATAATATTGCATTTTATCAATATTTTTTATTGACAGAAGTTCAATCCAATGACCCCAAGACAAATTTGCAGTCACTGACTGCATTTTTTGAAATTCATAAAATTTTATCATATAATTTAAACTTCTGTAACTATATTTTTTATTTAAATCAGCAGTTAATTTTTTGGAATATTCTTTTATTATTCCTTCTCCATAATGTTTACCTGCTTCTTTCAATAATTTACCAATATTGTAATATGTAGTTAAATCACTTTTATTAATTGAATAATTCTTTACTTTTTTAGTAATCTCGTTATTTAATAGTTCTTTTTTTATCTCATCATAATAATTCAAAAAATCACCTCTACTTTTTATATTCTCTCTTTTTAAAGTAAATTCCCCTAAAAAATTAAAAAAAATGATCATTCGATCATTTTTTATCTTAATGCTTTACTTGAAATATTAATTATGTCATAAATACTAATTGTTTTACCATTATTTAAAATAATTTTTTTATTTACACTATCTATTTTTTTAATTTTTCCTGTATATTTAAAATATTTACCCCCATCTTTTTTAGTATCATTTACAAAATATGTTATAGAAACAAAAGAATCTAGTTTATTATTTTTGATTAAGAAATTTAGTTTATTATTTATTTCTTCTTTTTTATCTTCACTTATTTCTATTCTTTCATTTACTACTCTTGATACTTCTTTTACCATATCATCATATCCCGTAAGAGCAGAAAAAGGATTAAACTGCGCTGCCCTTTGCATTTTACTCATTCTTTTATGATACTTTGGTTCATAATGAGGTAAATTAATTATTGAATCATATTTCATCCTTTATGACCTCCAACTTGCATATTTCTCTCTTTCATAGTTGCGCCTTCTTCTAGACTCATTGCTTTTAAAATTATATTTTTACCATATTTGTTTTTTAAATCAATAACTGCTTTTTGAAGTTTTATTTCATCATTTTGCTTTTCTTTATCTTCTTTCTTCTCTTCTAAAACTTTATTATTATCAGAAAACAAATCTAACTGACTAAAATTAACTTCTTTTTTAGCATCTTTTTCATCTATTACATTGCATGCACATATATTTATTCTTCTAACGAGTAAATTTTTATTTATTATTTCATCATATAACTCTAAACATTTACTTGTAAGTATTTTACTTGATGAAGTGCTATAGTCAAGAGTCTTATGACCATGTGCAGGTTTTGGCACTTTTCTTCCATAATAATCAGTTACTATGTCACCATCATAAGAAAAAGAATTATCTATTTCATATCCTATCATTAATACTATAGAATTAGTCATTTTTTCTTTTTCTGTTAATTCTAATGCAAGTGAATCAATCATTTCTGAAACGATTAATCTAGCCTTTTTATAATCATATGGGCAGTGCAATACTTGTCCATTTGAAATACTGTTATTTTCAGGTTTATAACTTTTTATATCTTTTATAGTTGTTGTTTCATATCCCCAAGCATGATCTATTAATAGTTCTGCATTAACTCCAAAAAGTTTATATAATAAGTTTTCGTTTTGAATACTCATTAAAGCCACATCACCCATTGTATACATATTATTTTCTTCTAATTTTTTTGCGTATCCTTTTCCTACTCTCCAAAAATCAGTAAGTGGTGTATGGTCCCATAACTTTTTTCTATAACTCATTTCATCAAGCTCTGAAATTCTAACACCTATTTCATTTGGTAAAACATGCTTCGCAACTATATCCATAGATACTTTTGCTAAATACATATTAGTTCCTATTCCTGCGGTTGCGGTTATGCCTGTTTTACTATATACATCTTTTATAATCATACTTACAAGCTCTTTAGGTGTCATTTTATACATATTAAGATAATTAGTTATATCACAAAATACTTCATCTATCGAATACACAAAAATATCATCTTTTGATAAATATTTTAAATAAATATTATATATTTCAGAACTATATTTCATATAAAGTTTCATTCTAGGACTCGCAACTATATAATCAAGTTCTAATAACTTATTATTTTTTAGTTCACTATTTTTATACGATTTACCTATAAATTTTCTATAATTATTATTCTTTCTTCTTTCACTATTTACTCTTCTTACTATACTTACTACTTCAAATAATCTTGCTCTACCTTTAAGCCCATATTCTTTTAAGGATGGACTTACTGCCAAACATATTGTTTTTTCTGTTCTAGATTTATCCGCTACTACTAAATTTGTATCTAGCGGATCAAGATTTCTTTCGACGCACTCTACTGATGCATAAAAACTTTTTAAATCTATACACATATAAACTTTATTCATTTTATGCACCTTCTTTCTAACTAATTATATCATATTTCACTTTTTATGAACATAAGTTCGTACATATTTTAAAATAAAAAAGAATTTTATTTGTTTAATCCTTTTTTACTTATATTATTATTTAATGCATACTTTGATACATTCTTAAAATTATCATCATAAGGATATACTGTTTGTCCAAATCTTAGCCACATTCCTGACCAAGATTTTTCTTCTGAAAGTAATTTTTTAACTAATTCATTTTCTAATGAATCATTGTTCTCTTGCTTATTTAAATCAACACAACCTTCTTCATCATATAATTTACTTTGTAAATCACATTCTAATTTATCACATTGATAAGCAAACATTGCCTCTTTTGTACTATGTGAATCAAATTCTGTAAATAAATTTTCTATTTCTTTACCATCTAATAAACCGCATAATATTTTATGAACTGCTTCCTTTTCTCTTTTTGCTTTTTCCTCTTTAGATATTTCAAACATTGTTAAATCACCAATAACTATTTCTCCAAGTTCATGAACTGCTAACATAAATACAACTTTCATAATATCAATGTCATATTCATATTCTGACTTCATAGCAATTGCAAGCATTTGAACACCAAAAATATGTTCTGCAACACTTTCTACTCTTTCTCTTTCAACATTCCAGTTTTTCCATCCAGTTCTAATAACATTCTTTAATTTATTACACATAACATAGTATTTTATTACATTTTCTTCTTTTGACACATAGCTTCCTTTTTTCTGGTTAAATATAATATCAGAATAAGAAATATAATTCAACTTAATTTTACAAATTTTCTTTTATTTCTGGAAATAAATCATATAGATTATATCCTAGTAAATTATCAAAATACTGTTTTAATTTATATGTTTCTTTAATATGATATTGAGTATTAGAATATGCACCTCTTCTAATCATTATATCAATCAACCTTTTATCAATTGTAAATACTTTGTTTCCTTGTGGACACATCAAATCACATAAATTTATTAATTTTTCTTCTATTGTATATTCATGATTTTTTATAAAATCTGTTAAAAATGGATTTTTTTCTTTATCTGGTACACCTCCAGCAGTGCATAAAATATCATTATTTAAATATGAATGTGTTAAACATATATTAGCATACTCTTCATCATATCCTTTATTTTTTAAATATTCATATCCTCTCATTACATGTCCTTGTGATTCGCCATTATACTTACCAATATCATGTAAATAACCAAGTGTTATTGCCTTGTCTATATCTACATCATACCCATTCTCATTTAATGCTTTAGCAATTCTACCAGCACTATCTCCAACACATATTGAATGTTCTATCCATCTATCATCCTTTGTTTTTTTTCTTTCTATTTCTAATAGTTCTCTTGCTTCCTTACTTGTTAATATCATAATTCATACTCCTTTATTTCACAATTTTTAAGTCCACTTACATTTAAAAGCATACCATCTTCTGGTAATTCTTCAAAATAAAATTGCATTGCTCTTGCGACTGCACCATGAGTTACTAGTAAAATATTTTTATCATAATATTTTTCTTTTATTTCATCTAAAAATGAATGTGTTCTCTTGAACAAAACAGGTAATGTTTCAAGTCCATCAACTACGTTATCTGAATAATAATTATAGTATTCTTTAAAATAATAGTCATCAAGAATTGTATTAGTTAATACTCCACCATCTCTTTCAATTAATCTATCATCATAAATAACTGGAATATTATTAGCATTTATTATTTCACATGTATGTTTTGTTCTTTTCATTGGAGAACATATTATTAAATCAATATTTAATTCTTTTACTTTTTCTCTTGTTTGTTGTGCCTGTTCTATACCCATTTCATTTATATCTTCATCTAATCTACAATTATATTTATTTTCTACATTACATTTTGTTTGTCCATGTCTTACAATATAAATCTTCATTTTTGCACCTCTTTCATATTTTATTATCTTTATTCTATAATACAACAAATTTTATATTTTTCATATAAAATATTTGACTTTTTTATTTATTTATAATATACTAACCCGACATTGAATTGAATAATTTATTCATTCCTGAGGAGGTATTTTATGAAGTATTATACTCTAAATTCTAAAGATGCTACATCATTCATTTTAAACTATGAAATTAAAGATAATCAAATAATAGTTAACTATGCAAATGGTGAACATTATATTATTCCATATACAAATGATAATGAGAAAAAATATTAAAAAAAATGGAAGATCAAGTCCATGATGCACAAAATTCTGATGATACGCTAAAGAAAAAAATAATAAAAGCCGGAGACTGGATACTTTTTAGTATTTTCATGATTATTTGTAATTTTTGCAAGATTAAGAGTGGTCATTCTATTTCACCATTGATGCAAAATATATTTATAGCTTGGTTCACTTTCAATATTGGATTTCAAATCTTTGATATAAAATATGTAACAGAAATATTAAAAGATTTAGAAAAAAATAAAATATTATTAGATAATCAAGAAAAAATAAATGAAATGATAAAAGAAAATCAAAATATTTTGACTAATTCAAATGAAAAAATTAAAAAAATGGTAAAATCCACTCCTGAAGATAAACCGGTATTTACTTTAAATAGTGTTGAAAAATTAAAGTTAAAAGAATTAAAGTCAGTACTTGAAAATATCCAGAAAGAAGAAGAATTTAGATTTGATTCTTCTAGTAATAATGAAAAGAATGATAGACCATTAACATTAAGTAAGTCAATAGATAAAAATCAAGGTCATAAATACAATTTAAAATAATTTTTAACTAATATAAGCAATATTACTACAAAGTATAAATAGTAATATTGCTTTTTTAAGTTGGCTTTATGAATTATATTGTTTTATTAATATAATTATAGTTTTAAAGAACGTTAATTTGTCATTATTTTATAAATTACATTATAGTATATATCATACCAAGAATAAACACGGTATATATTATCACTAGTGCATGATTTATTATAAGATGCATTAAAACATATTACTGGTATTTCTTTTGATATATTATTTATATTTTCTACCTTATCTTCAATCATAATATCTATATTGTTTTTTTTGCATATTTCTAATTTATCCTCTGGTGAAAATATTATCTTATCATAATGTATATTATTTTGCTTTAGCCAGTTTTTAACAATATTTCTCATTTTTTCTCCTTCAATAGTATTTTTATCTGTTAAAAATCTAGCAGTTATTATATATATTTCAAAACCATTTTCTTTTAATTTATCAATTACTTCACCTGAAAATTTTCTAGCTGGTTCATTTATTGCATATTCATACAAATACTCTTTCCAAAATTCCGAATCCATTTCATTTGTTACATTAAAAACAGTATCACTATCATATCCATCTGGATTTACAATATTTTTATTATATTTTAAGAAATATTTACTACCATAATCAAGTTGCCATTTTTCAAAATCAGTTAATACTCCATCTATATCTATTCCTATTCTCATTTTTTAATCTCCTACAAATCATATTCATATATTTTACAGTTTTCATTAATGTTTGATGAATTTCCATTCTTAGGTATTCCATTAAAATACCAATATATAGCCCTTGATATTCCACCATGGGTTACTAATAAAACATTCTTATTTTGTAATTTTATCTCATTTATAAACTCTTTAACTCTTTCATAAACACTTTTCATCGTTTCTAATTCTGGATATTTTAAATCAGAATTATAATTCCAAAATATATTCCAATCTAAATTTTTAAAAGGAATATTTTCATATATTCCCATATTTCTCTCTTTTATTCTTTCATCTATTATAACAGGAATATTTTTATCTAAATTAAATAATTCTAATGTATGTTTTGCTCTTTCTATTGGTGAACAGTATATTGTGTGTATGTCTAATTTTCTTAAATCTTCTCCTATTTTTTTTGCCTGAATGATTCCATTTTCATTTAATGGTTCTTCTTCTGTCGCAATAAGTTCCTTTTTTCCCATATTAGTTTCACCATGTCTTATTACATATAATTTCATATATAGCTCCTTCTATTTTTTATAGTTCATACATTTTAATTTCACAATTTTTAAGTCCCCTATTTAAAAATTTGCCTTCTTTTATTCCTTCAAAATATCCACTAAATGCTTTTGATACACCAGAATGCGCTACTATTAATACACTTTTATAATTTTTAGTTTTTAATTCATCTAGAAAATCATATACTCTTTTAAAAAAATCTTGAATATTTTCACTTGTTCCATATTTGATTTTTGTATAGTAATTCCAATATTCTTCTCTGATTGTATAACTTATTGGTTTACCATTTAAATCACCTGGATTTCTTTCTTCTAATCTATTATCTATTAAAATATTCTTATTCTTAGCGTTAATTATAATAGATGTATGTTTTGCTCTTATTAATGGTGAAGAAATTATAATATCATAATCTAAATCTTCAATAGTTCTTTTTAATTCTTTTGCCTGAATGATTCCATTTTCATTTAAATCCTCATTTTCATTACTATACACTTTGAGTGCATTATGGGAAACTTCACCATGTCTTACAATATAAACCTTCATTATTATTTTTCCTTTCTTTTAAAAGCGCATATGTACTTGTTAATAATATTAATGCATCACCTATCACCATAAGTATAATTTAAAAACAAATATGTTCTTATTAAATTTATTAAACTTAAAATAGCACCGTTAAAATATCATATATCCCTTCAAATATGCAATTAAATGATTGAATAATTAAAGACTTTTTTTCTTGTTTTAACAACCATACTTGTTATAATTGCCAAAAATGACAAAATACTAAATATCATTTTTATTCACCTAGCTTACTACAAATATAAATTACTATATATTTTTTCGTTAATTTAACTCATTTTTTAAATCAACCAACAATTTATTTAATACTATTTCTCTATTTTCTGATGTATCAATACATTTAATATTATATTTTTTACAATCGTTTATAATTGTCTTTTCTATTTTTTTATAAAATTTGAAATGTTTTAATAATTCTTCATCTGTTCTTCTAGTTGTCCATTCTTCATCCGAATCAAATTTTCTACAATTTTCTAAAATCTGCTCAGGAGACAACTTCTCAGTTACAAAATAATAAACAATCATATTCTTTAAATCAAAGTATTTATGTAAATCTTCTGGTAAAATAGAATCAGCATTGACAATATAACCTAATTCTTTACCATTTTTATTAATATTTTTTTGTATAAGTAAATTTAAAAATTCAGGTAATTTGTTTTCTTGTAAATTATCATGAATAAATCCAATAGGAACATTTACTACAGTCCTTTGTAAAGCGGATATAATAGTATCAACTTCTATAATCTGATAATTTCTAAACTCTTTTTGAATCATTCTTGAAAATGTTGTTTTACCAGTTCTACATATTCCCAATATTAGTATAGTTTTCATTTTTTGTCTTCCTCACTCATTTTTACTGCTTGTCTTAATAATTCATCTAATGAATTCTCTGGTTTCTTATTATATTCTAAATTATATAACCAATCTAGATAATCAGTTCTATAAGAATCATCTGGTCTACCATATATACATTTCTTGCTTTTTAGCCAGTAACCAAATTCTACATTTGTAGTTAAACCTAACATTGATGGAAATTTTCTTGGTACCCAAAATACTATTACATTTGAATTAATGTAACATTCTCTTTCCCAAAACAATTGATCTTCTTTTGTTTTAAAAGCAAAATTTTTATCTTTAGCTTCAGGAATATACACAATACCATCATATCCAATATTTTTTAGTATATCTATTGCTTCTTTTCTCCAGCTAATTATTTTATTACTTCTAGTAGTTGGTCCACATAATGATATAGCTTTATTATTTTTTTCTATTTTATCACCATAATATCTTACTTTCATATATACCTCACTTATTAATTTTTTCAAATAAATCACTATAAATTTTATTTCTATTTAACTTTGTTACAAATGTTATTTTATTTTTTGCATTTGTCATTTTATAAGATGTATCATCATTTATAATTGGAGTGCTTACCTCTTTTGTTTTAAACCATTTTTTATTTATCATATAAGCAATAACAGATATATCCCAAATAACTCTTTCTTCTTGATATGGATGATATCCATCATTACAAAATCTTTCTATTAAATAATTATTAAGTTCATTTTGATTTAAATTATTTTTTAGCGTTCTTATATCTATTTTTAAAGCTGATACTACATTTCTGCATGGTAATACAGTTAATTTAACATTAGAACTAAAAACTATTTTTACTGCTTCTACATCTTGCCTAAAGTTATATTCCATATTATCTTTATAAGAAAGATCATTCCCGCCAAGCCAAATAATTTGTATTTTGTTAATTATCTTAGGCTCTTTTTTTATTGCGAGCGCAATATTAGTAATTGCTCCTATGCTAAGTAAATATGTCATATCATTTTTAAGTGCAATTTCAATAATTTTATTAACCGCATCATTTTCATCATCATATCCATTTTGTATATAATCTAATGAACCTTTAAATACTTTATTTTCAGAATTAAAATTTAACAAATTACATAATTTAAGTATTTCATTATAACTTAAGTCTTGTCCTTCTTTAACTGTTAGGTCACTATTTTTATGTGAATATGGCGCAGTTGTAATTGCCTCAATATTAAACATATCTCGTGATTTTAATAGATATGAGAGTGCAAAAAGATCATCTTCCTCATTATATGTATCTGTATCTAATATAACATTCATTCTATTACTATATTTTTTTATATTTTCATATATTTCTTTCCAATTATGTACTCTTACACTTCCATCTACATCCTTATTGTATGGTGTATCTATAATAAAAGTAGTAATTCCATGTTTAATCATATCTAAGCACAATCTTTTTGAATCATCTATCATTATAGATATATTATTTTCTAAACAAACTTCTGTTTTTGAATGATTGTTTTTAGCATTTACAAAAAATATTTTATCATAATAAATATTATATTTTTTTAACCAATTAACCGTCATATTATATGGATCAGAATAATCACCATTTTCTCTTCCTGTTACTATATATATTTCAAAGCCTCTTTCTTTTAATTTTCTTATGTATTTAGCACAATTTTTAATTGGCTTTAAATTAGTGGAAATTCTTTCTATATTTTCTTTATAAAACTTCTTTTCTTCTTCATCTGTCCAGTTAAATTTTTTCCTTATATATTCATTTTTATTTACTATACCATTGCCATTTATTTCTTTATCATGAATAATATACTCTCTTAATAATTCTTCGCTAAAATTTGAAAGAACATTATCTATATCTACTCCTATTTTCAAAATATCACTCCTACTATTTTCAATATAATTATAACATTTTTTAGGTATAAAAAAAAGGAATAATTAACTACTATCCCCTATTCTTTCTTATAATATTCCCTTTTTTATCTACTTTAAAGTTTAACTTAAAGAATATACTTACTGTAATAAATTGATATACTGATGAACATGCTTGTCCTATGCCAGTACAAAAAGGAGTTTTTGTTAATGATAAAATCATTCTTAAAAATAATGAAATTATTTTATTTCCTGTTGTTTTAAATGAAGACCATTCTAATTGTAAATAACATGTTTTTATTCTATATATAGGATATATAAGAAAATTAACTATTTCAAAAGAAAAATATATCATTGTTATTTTAAAATCTAAATCATAAAATCTATATAATAAAATAAACATTATTAAACTTGTTAAAAATAATATACTTAATAACTTATATGCATTACACCTATGTTCTTTATAATTAAAATTATTTTTACTTATATCAATTGTTGCGGCCGTAACTATTGCTTCTGCTGTGTCCCACTGTGTATCTGTTATAAGAGCCACAAATGTAAGCGCTAATGTATATTTTTCTCCAAAATTTATCGCATTACTTAATCCAAATAAGAATATTAATAAGAATCCTATATTATTAAAAAGTTCTACAGAATCATATTTTATACATTTAGGTATATTTAGTTTTAATTTAAATTTATCACTATTTTTAATAATTATATACAAAGTAAATAAAAAAAGTGGAATTAATGTTGTTATTACTATAACACTTTGATTTTTAGTAATTAAAGATGTTCCTACTAATAATACAAGATTTAACAAATTAAACATAATTGAATATTTATTCGCAAGTTTATTTTGACCCTCATAATATAGTTTATTTAAAATAAATGCAAATTCTAAACTAATAAATATTTCTATTACTGAATATATTACAAATGTTTTATATATGTTTACGTCCATATTCATAAAATTAATATATTCATTTATATTTAGTAATATCAACAAAAAAGTTATTAAAGATATAATACTTCCAATAACAAGTCCTGACATAACCGCATCTTTATTTTTATCTTTTTCTTTACTTATATTTGCACCTGTTGAAAATACCGACCTAAATATATAATAAATAAACTGAAGTGGATATGTAAGTGTGAATATATTTATTAAATTTTTATCTACTATTATTCCAAGTAAAAACCATAATATAATTGGTATAAATGATAATAGTGATAAATCAAAACTAATTCTTAATAATCTTTTCATAAGTTAATCTACTCCTAAATACTAATCTATATTTTATATTATAACATTGTTTCACAGAATTTAAGTGATTATCTTATTGACATCTCTATTTTATTATAATATACTAATTTGTAAAAATCAGTAATTTAGATTTTTATAATTAATTAGGAGGATATTTTTATGAAGGATTATACATTAAATGAATATGACAAAAGGGACTTTATCTTAAATTATATGATTGAAAACGATCAAATTAAAATTAGATATGCGGATAATACAACTTATACTATTCCCTATACTAGTCATAATGAAAAAAGAATAATAAAAAAAATGAAACTCCAAGTTCTAAATTCAGGTGAATTTGAAGATGTACAAAAAGAAAATTTCAAAAAAAATGTAAAAGGTTTGATAACTAGTATTGCTATAATTGGTTTTAATATTTTATCAATAGTAAGTTTAGATGGCGGAATGATGTCGTATATAATTTCTATTCTCTGCACTTTTACTCTTGAAGCTTATACATGTAATATTATAAAAATTAAAAGAGCATTAGAAGACTTAGAAAAAAATAAACTATTAATGGACAAGAATAATGAAGAAGAAATTAATAAAAGCATTGTAGAAAATAAAAACATTTTAAACAATGTAGATAAAGAAGTAACAGAAATAATACAATCAGCTAGAGATGAAAATAATGCAATTAATATAAGCAGTATTGAAAATTTAAAATTAAAAGAATTAAAATCATTACTTGAAATTGTTCGTAAAGAAAAAGAATTATGTTTTGACTCTTCTGTTGATGATAATGAAGAAAATAACTCTTATGATGATAAACCTTATACTTTAAATATGAAAATGTAAGAAACAATACTTATATATCAGTATTGTTTTTTCGTATAATATTATATTAAATTAATAAAATTATATTGACAAAATTATATCTATAATGTTATATTGTTCGTGCAGTAAAAGATAATAAATAGTGACATATGCAGTCAATATTTATTTTTATTATCATATTATATTATTGGTTATTTTAGGGGGCATATATGAATTACAAAAAAGTTTTGGACAAATTACCTAATATGTATATTGTAATAACTGATAAACAAGATAGAATTGTTTATCCTAAAAATAAAAAAAAGTTAAAATTGATTAAAAAAATATATAAAGGTTTTAAAAAAGAAAAAGGATATTGTAAATATAAAGATAGTTATTATGAAATAATAAAAAAAGAACATATTAAAAATAATAAAATATATAATCTAATGTATTTAAAAAATATTACTGAATTAATTAATCTACAAAGTAAATATGAAACAGATGAATTAACAACAGTACTTAATAGAAATGTTGCACTTAATAAAATCGATGAATTTATATTACAGAACAGAACTAATTTTTCAATTGTTATGGGTGACATAGATGATTTTAAATTAATTAATGATACATATGGTCATATTGTTGGAGATATAGTTTTAAACAGAATTGGAAAATTATTAAAAGATGAATTAAATGATTGTTTAATAGGTAGATATGGCGGTGAAGAATTTATTATATTAATGCCAAATACAAGTGATAGCTTTAATAGAATAGATACTATTAGAAGGCTTATTTCAGAAATGTCTATTGAGTATAATAATGGTGTTATTGATAATATATCAATGAGTTTTGGAATATGTAATATTAGTGAAAAAGAAAATAATAACGATATTAAAAAATTAAGAAATAGATATATCGATAATGCAGATACCGCTTTATATAAAAGTAAAAGTAATAATAAAAATCAAGTTACAGTATATTAAAAAGTGTCAATTGACACTTTTTTTATTTTCATTTTCTATCCATTTCATTATTAAATTTACTATATAATCTATCTCTTCTTCAGAAAGAGTTTTATTCATATCTATTTTATGCCATTTATAAAGACAAGATCTACAGCAAGTAGCAGTTGCATGCTGCGATATAAATACTGGATGTCCTTTATATGGTGTTTGCTTTCCATCATTATTTATTACTTTAGGAGCAAGTCTTTTTGTAATGAAATCTTTAGCATGCTCTCTTATTTTATCCATACCTTTATCTTTTATATATTCTTTATCTTTTTCTTTTAAATGAAAACTACTTCTAAATTTTGATTTAGATAATGAATATAATATTTTATCAATATTTTCCATAAAATCACCATATATATATTAACACAAAAAGTGACAAAAAAGTCACTTATTCAGTAGTATAATCATCATCACAACTAATATTTATATATTCTCTATCGCCTATATTTGTTTTTTTAGTATAACATCTATTAGTATAAGAACCACAATCTAATTTATCATTACTAGCATTATATTTGCACATACTTCCAGTATCATCAGATATCTTATATTCTAAATTATATACTTCATAAATATTGTTTTCTTTTTTATAATCAAAATTATATAATTTTCTAAGATTATCCATTAATTTATTAATAGTATTTTCATTAGCAATTATTTTTAAATCAAAATAACCAAAATCATAACTTCTAATTATATTATTTTTTAAATCTTTTATAACTTGTGATATTAAATTAACAGAACTTTCTTGATGTCCATAAATAGTTAAAACATTCATTTTATATTCAATTCTACTATCTTTATCCATTTTTAAATATTTATCATCATATATACCTGATATTTTAATTTTATCATCTTCCATATTATTATCTATTTCATACTTATAACTTGTATTTAAATAATAACTGTCACTATTAGTAATAAGCATATTATCTTTATAATTAATTTCTTCTGAATGACTCTTTAAATTTAAAATATCATCCATATTATCAACAATTTTAAAATCTTTAATTCCAAGAGCAAATATACCAATACCTATTCCTGATACAATTATACTTGTTAAAAATGTTATTAATAATATTTTATAATTATATTTTTTATCAAATATAAACCCTATTATTAACATTAGTATTATTACATTTATTATAAGTAATGCAAGCGATGCAATTGTACTTCCAATAAATATAGCATTTGAAAAACTAAAGCAAAGCGAAATTATAAAGAAAATAGCAAGCATTAATAATGTAAACATAAAGAATAATCCAAAGAAAAATACAAATACTTTAACAAACATAATTATTATTTTAGAAAGCACTGATAAAAAAGCAAATGGTCTAGTATTTTCATCTCTAATAATAATTCTATCTTTTTTATCTTCTTTTATTTTACTTTTTTCTTCTTTCTTTTTATCATCTTTTGTATCTATTTTTTCTTCATTAATAATTTCATCATAATAATTTAAATATCTTATTTTAAATACATGAACTAAAACTATAAATGAAATTATTGTCCAAATAAGCATAAGAACACTTTTAATTATTCCATTAAATATTTCCATTCCTTTTTCAAATGGATAAAATCCACTTAAAACTCCCTCTGAAAAGCCAACAAATAAATATCCTAAAACTAGCATAATAAGTGCGATTATAATCATTTCTATTACACATTTAAATCCACTTGTAAATTTCATTCTAGAGAACATATTAATTGTTTTAGTAATAAAATCTAAAAATGAATCAACCATTACATTTATATTATTTTTACTTTTTCTTTCTATACTTTCTACATCAGTTATATTGTCATTAATAAGATCATCCATAGTACATTCAAATATATTACATATTTGTACTATCTTATCTGTTTCAGGATATGTATTATTACTTTCCCATTTTGATACACTTTGTCTTGATACACCTAATTTCTCTGCAAGTTCTTCTTGAGACAATCCTTTCTTTTTTCTTAAGGCAATTAACTTATCACCAAATTTCATATTTTTTCCTCCTTTTCATTTTTAATTTTATATCATTTTAAGGTTGCATTCCAGCAACTTTACTTGGTATTTTTGTAAAGTTTCGGTTGCATTACATTTATTATAACAAAAAATAGCTCTTTTAGAGCTATTTAATTAAATCTTTAATTTGTTTTATAATAGTATCTTTTTCTGCACCACTTACATATATATAATATCCATTATATTCTTCTTTTGTCATATTATTTAGCATATCAATTTTTGATTGATTATTATTTGGTTTATCTTCTCCTTCAAATCCTGCTTGTGTAACTCTATCTATTAATACACTTACATATGTATCTAATGCACTTTTTACTCTTTTCTCATTTCCTTTACTTGGTTTTACTGCTAAATACATATTTTCACTTGGTTCATTATATGCTGGAATACTTCCTACATAATCATCTACTTCTTCTTTTATAAGTCCTAATGATGTTAATAATATATTTTCATCTACCTTTTGTAAATTTTCAAGTGTATCCTTATCTTTTACATTATTTATTATTTCTTCATTCTTTCCTTCATTTTTTTCATCAATTGTCTTTCCACATCCTGTTAATAAAACTATTCCTACTAATAATACTATACCTATTTTTTTCATTTTTTTCTCCTCCTAATTACAACTATAATATACTTTTTTTCTAAATGCAGCATTTAATCCTGTTCCTGTGCATGCACCACCATTTCCATCATCTAATTCTCCTGAACTAGGTGATCTATATTTATATCCATCATGCGTTCCACTTGTATATCTATAACAACCTTTTACTTCAGCTCCATATGTTACTTTACAATTTTTTTGACTACTTGGTGTATCATCATCAGATTCTTGTTTATCATATTTATTTACTAAATATATTCCACCCTTACTATATACATAATCAAAATAATATCCTGTATTATTTTTGTCTCCATTTAATCTAGTTTCAACTTTATCTGTATAATAATCTAAATCTCCAATATAAATTTTATTTTCTTCAGAAGAACTATTTGTTTCATTATCATTTCCTTTATTTCTTGTAAGTGAGTAATTTAATATATATGGTGAACTATTTGTATAATGTGTATATATACTTTTATCTGTTGTTCCTTCTATCTTTAAATTTTCGAATATTGTATTATTTGCTGTATCACTATTATTTGGGCTTGTTCCAAATATATATTGTTTTCCACATATTTCTATATTTTTTACTAATATATCATTATATTTAATACCATAGTTTGACCAACCATTCAAACCTCCAACAGAATGAACACCTGATACCTTCATTTTTGTTATTTCTACTTCATCTACATAAGAAGTTTCCTTATTATATCCAATTATACCACCTATTTGACCATCAGAACCCGTTACATTACCATTGATTATTACAGTTTTTAAATTTATTTTATTGGAATATCCTATTATTCCTCCTACATCATAGTTTCCGTTGATATTTACATTATTTAAATTTATATTCTTAATTTCAGAACCTTCTGCAGCACCAAATACTCCAATATAATTTCCTTTTGATGCATGTATTGTGATGTTACTTATCTTTTTTAAATTTCCATTAAAATTGCCCATAAATCTTAAATTGAAACTTCCCATCATATAATACTTATTTTTACTAAAATCTAAATCATTAATAATTTTATATGATTTACTTAAATTAGACGTAGCTTCTTTCCAGTCTTTTTCTGTTTTAATTAAATATATTCCATCATTATCTTTACTTAAATTAAATGTTATTGGACTTTTCTTTACTGATTTTAGTACTATATTATTACTATTATCATTTTCATAATCAAAATAATATCCTGAAGAATCATTATCTCCTCCAATCCATGTATCTAATCCTGCTGTTTCATAAAAATTAATATCGTTAATATTGTCCGATGTTTCTGATGATGTAGTTTCATTATCATTTCCTTTATTTCTTGTAAGTGAGTAATTTAATATATATAGTGAACTATTTGTATAATGTGTATATATACTTTTATCTGTTGTTCCTTCTATCTTTAAATTTTCGAATATTGTATTATTTGCTGTATCACTATTATTTGGGCTTGTTCCAAATATATATTGTTTTCCACATATTTCTATATTTTTTACTAATATATCATTATATTTAATACCATAGTTTGACCAACCATTCAAACCTCCAACAGAATGAACACCTGATACCTTCATTTTTGTTATTTCTACTTCATCTACATAAGAAGTTTCCTTATTATATCCAATTATACCACCTATTTGACCATCAGAACCCGTTACATTACCATTGATTATTACAGTTTTTAAATTTATTTTATTGGAATATCCTATTATTCCTCCTACATCGTAGTTTCCATTTATATTTACATTATTAACAAAAATTTCATTTATTTTACTACCTTCAAAATAACCAAATAAACCTATCATATTATTTCCGATAATACTTATATTATTAAAAGTTATATTTAATAAATTGTTGTTTATTCCATAACCTATAATCCCAACATAATTTGTAGATTTAGAATTTATTGAAACATTTGTAATACTTTTTTCGTTGCCAATCAGATTTCCAGAAAAACAATTAAAGTAACTTCCCATCATATAAAATTTTTTACTATAAAAATTCAAATTGTTCATTATTTTATATGAATTATTTAAACTAGTTACAGCTTCTTTCCAATCTTTTTCTGATTTTATCATATAAGTATCATCATTATCTTTTTTTAAATTAAATGTTATTGGATTTTTCTTTGCTGATTTTAATACTACATTATTACTGTTATCATTTTCATAATCAAAATAATATCCCGAAGAATCATTATCTCCTCCAATCCATGTATCTAACCCTGCCGTCTCATAAAAATTAATATCATTATAATCTTTCAAATCAAAACCTGATGATATTAAATTTGAATTAATAATAGAATTATTTGAAATATATGTATTTGAATCACTAGATGTAGTATATATATATTGATTTACATTTGTTGTCATATTTACATTATATACTATAGAATTTTTAATCATAGAATATTGATATGAACCATTGGAGTAATTCCCTATAAGCATTCCAGCAGAATAACCTTTTTCTTTCCTATTTATTGTACTATTTTTTAATATTATATTGGTTGCTATATTATCTGCATTAGATGTACCTATAACACCACCTACGTATTTGTTTGACACAATATTTACGTCATCTAATACAATTTCTTTACTTATATCGTTTTGTATATATGTTTCTTTGTATAGCCTAAGGTGTGCCTCCACTTCCTCAAAGTGGTGTGAATTTGGGATAAATAGGTTTCTTGTGTCGGGAAATATCTCCGGTGACGGATAAATCATGATTCCTTTTGCTTTTCCTTTCTTATTAACTGCATTGATTGTGAATGCCGTACTATCCGGAAATTCAATTCCTTCGAAAACATAATTTCCGGAGGTATCTACTTTTGCATGTATGGCTTTCAACTTATCAGTGAATCCTACTACTTCTGCCCCCTTAATTTTCTTTCGGAGAAAAGGTTTTACTCTTCCACTCAAAGCCTGTCCCCGCTCTAAAGGTATTTTCATTTCCGGTACTTGTTGTTGTAAGATGTTCGGTAAATTATAGCGTCTCCATCCTTGCGTAAGCATTAGGAGATCTAAATGCTCGTTGACTACCTTGTTATCACTTGTGAAATAATATCCGGGTTTTTCGATGTGTCCTTTGATTTCTGATTTCAGTAATAATTGGCTGATGATATGGTTATTCAGAGAATCCCATTTCACAACTTTCGCATCAGTAACAGACAGGGAAAATTCTCCTTTCTGTCCGGTATTTAGTAGCATTTCCACTCTCTCTCGTTTTCCGTATTCCTGTGAATTGGTTTTAATTTGTACAGCCGGGCTATGTGCTTTCTTGACATATAACATTCGTTCGCAGAATACGTTTCCTATCCGGTCGACGACGGCAACATTCAAGATACCTTCAGGGCATTGGCTTAAAGAAAACTTTCCGCTTCTTTTCTCTTCGGTCAGTTGTCTGGTTACGGAAATCATTCCACGTGTATGGGCAATTAGAAATAAACTATCCGTTGAGTATGCCGTATGATTCTCAATAGAGTAGAGGCAATTTTCCTCTTTAATGTTAAGCCGGAGTGTCATTCCCTCAATTCGTGCTTCGGGAAGTTTGAGCTTTTTCTCAACACCCTCCCGGTTAGTTACCACAGCATAATATATACTATCTTTGTGAGGCCACAGTGCAAACTTTCCCATACCGTCATGCTGGGTGTGTATTTGGGCTATTTCATTTCCTCCTTCGCTGATCACTTTTCCCGAGATGTGTTCACATAGTCCGTCTGGACCGATCGCTTTGAAAGCTACAAATTGCCATGTCTCTGTTAATAATGTGCCGCTTTCCGGGAAGAACTGTACATCAAAATCTTTTTTGAGGTTAGGAATAACGAAATTCTGTTCGTGCGAGATGATCCATTTCTGATCGAAAATGGTTGCTGTCAGCTTCTGCTTATCAGGTTTTTCTTCATTCAACCGAATGTTGAATCGTATTTCTCCCTCATTATTAGTGACAGAATAGTTTTTTCTATATTTACGTCCGTCTTTGGTGTATGTAAAATCTATTCTTCGTCCTTTGATAGCTGAACCGTCGCTATATGTATATTTGGCAACGGCTTGTAATCTGTCTTTTTCGATAGGAATATATTTTATAGTGAGTAGCTGGGGTGTTTGCTTCACTCGTTCAATAGTAATATTTTTTTGGAAGAAGTATTCCGGCACTTCGTTTCTCATCCAATTTGTATAGGCACGGAGTGCATACTCTCCGGCGAGGATGTGCTCGTTTAATTTGATATATCCTTGAAATCCGGCAGAATCTTTTTTTAGCTTTATTCTGTTTAGTACTTCATTTTGCTGATTTATGAGTTCTACATAAACAAAGTTGCTGGGTGAGGGTTGAAGTAATTGTGCATTCACTACAAAAGCTTTCATCCAGATGGTGTCTTCTACTACATAATAGGGCTTGTCAGTTTGTACATAAATGTTTTCGGGGAGCGTCTTGATTAAATATTGAGTGAACTTTTGGTTTAAATTATTGTAGATATCTTGAGCCTGAATGCATATGGCATATAAAGAAAATATTAAATAGATGCATGTTTTCATATAATATTAAAAAGTGCATGCAGGTTAGTGTGATAGTAAATTGGGTTTCACTAACTTGCTTGCTGTGATTGAATGAAATTTGTTCAATTGATTTTACAAAAGTAGCCGAATTGTATGTGGGGTGTCGTGTCTGTTTTGATGTTTACACTGTCCTTTCTGTCATTTGTTTTGCATGGGTTGGGTAAAAGGATTACATGTACGTTAACTGGGGGAGAGGCCGGGAGAAGAAGTGGTAGGTTTTAAGAAAAAGTACAATATTGTTTTTCGGCAGGTGTTTTTTATTCTTCAGAATACCTGCCCTATGATATTTTTACTGCCTTCACTCCCTTCACCTTTTTCGCTTAATCGCTCTATTCATCGGTAATACAGGGTGAAGGGCTGCTCCCGTTCTCCAGTCTCTATGCAAATGTCTTCCAAGTACTGTGTTTACGGCTTGTAAGCACCGTGGATACTACTCGTAGGCACCATGCATATGGACGGTGCGCATTATGCTTGGAAAACCAGATTGCACCTTCACCCTGT
>ERZ773138.1552-NODE-1552-length-20924-cov-7.305046_pt1 | contig 20924 bp, 20 predicted proteins | sample MGYA00511114_ERZ773138 | MGnify/ENA primary metagenome ERZ773138 (study PRJEB29015, sample SAMEA2737805) | human gut metagenome | biome: human gut; feature: human-associated habitat; material: faeces | place: China | collected 2012 ...
TGAAGGAGTATTTTACCTATGTCTTCCGCAAATTGATAGAAGGCGAGAAGGACTATGAAAAACTTCTTTCTGGTGTTGTCGCACTATAATTTCATACAAATAAAAGTTAAAACAAAAAAATCAATGACTCTCCAGTCCTTTAATATAAGGGGTTGGAAGTGGTTGAGTGCTTACTGTATAACATTATTATATGACAGATACTTCAACAAATAATAAGAGAATAGCAAAAAATACATTGTTGCTATATGTCAGGATGTTTTTCTTAATGGTGGTAAATTTATATACGTCACGAGTTATTCTTCAAGCTATTGGTGTAGAAGATTATGGTGTCTATAATGCTGTTGCTGGTTTTATTGCAATGTTCTCAATGCTTTCATCTTCTATAGCAGGTGCAATCAGCCGTTTTATAACTTTTGTCCTTGGGCAAGGTGACAAGAATAAATTAAAGAAGGTATTTAGTACTGCAATTATAATACAGCTATCTCTGGCTGCTATTATTGTAACTCTTGTTGAAGCTGTAGGTGTATGGTTTCTTAATACTCATATGATAATTCCAGCTGGAAGAGAAATAGCAGCTAATTGGGTACTACAGTTTGCTTTGATTACATTTGTCTTCAATCTGTGGAGTACACCATATAATGCAGCTCTTATTGCCCATGAACGAATGGGAGCATTTGCATATATAGGAATATTTGAGGGTTTGGCAAATTTGCTCATAGCCTTTATGGTATTGTTTTCTCCTTTTGATGGACTTATTGTATATGGAGCTTTTATGTGTATTGCTGCTTTCGTTACACGAATGATATACAATATCTACTGCAAGAAGCATTTTGAAGAGTGCTCGTTCAAATGGTCATTTGATAAGCAACTATTCAAGGAAATGTTCGGTTTTGCAGGATGGAATTTTATAGGTAGTATTTCAGGTCTTCTTCGTGACCATGGAATCAATATCTTGTTCAACGTGTTTTGTGGTCCTGTTATAAATGCAGCAAGAGGTCTTGCAACACAAGTCCAGACTGCTGTTTCAAAGTTCTCTGGTAACTTTTATGTTGCGGTACAACCTCAAATAACGAAATCCTATGCAAGTAATAGTATAGATGAGTCGCATGATTTAGTATTGAAAAGCAGTCGTCTTGCTTTCTTTTTATTAACGGCTATGATAGTACCTTTGGTTACTGAAACAGAGTTTATTTTAAATTTGTGGCTTAAAGAGGTACCTGAACATACAGCTTCTTTTGTACGTATAATACTTATATGCTCACTAATAGATTCTTTTTCATCTCCTCTTGTTCACCTTATGTTAGCAACTGGAAATATAAAGCGTTACCAAATAGTTGTTGGCCTATTTAATTTACTAAATTTTCCTGTAGCATGGATAATTCTATATAGTGGGGGAAGTGCAGAATTGACACAATTCTCAATTATCATTTTTGCAATTGGATCTTTGTTTTTGAGAGTTTACATGCTTCGCTCTATGACACAATTCCCTATGCATGATTTTTTTATCAATACAGTTGTTAGATGTATGGCTATCATGTTGATAAGCATGAGTATGTCATGTGTTATTGCTCTGTTTTTTGAACTAGGATTCTTGAGATTTCTTTTAAACATAGGTGTTACAGAATTATCTCTATGTATATTAGTATATCATGTAGGAGTTAGTAAAGGAGAGAGAAATTATATAAAAAGAAAAATATCAGTGATCTTGTATCATAGATAGTATAAAGCAAATGATAAGTATTAGAGAAAAATCAAGTTGTTGTGGGTGTACTTCTTGTGCCAATATATGTCCACGCCATGCAATTAAGATGAAGCCAGATGTGCTTGGCTTTGTTTATCCGTCTGTAGATGAGAACTTATGTGTTAATTGTGAATTATGCAATAAAGTATGCCAATTTAAAAAAGAATACAGAGACTATTCTGAGGGATTTGACCTAATAGCATATGCATTTCGTTTGGGTGAAGAGTCTGAACTTATGAAAAGTCAAAGCGGAGGAGCTTTTTTCGCAATAGCTAGTCGTATCATACGAGACAAAGGTGTTGTTTATGGGGTGGGTTTTAATAATGCTCTTAATGTACAACATAAAAGGATAACAAACATAGAACAACTAGATGAAATCAGATTCTCAAAGTATGTGCAAAGCGAGTTAGGCTCTGTTTATTCAATGATTTTAGCAGACCTAAAGGCTGGAAACATAGTTCTGTTTTCAGGGACAGCTTGTCAGGTGGCTGGTTTAAAGTCTTTTCTGCCTTCCTCATATTATAAACATCTTATAACTATAGATATAGTTTGTCATGGAGTTCCATCACCTGCAATCTGGAGAGATTATTTGAAATACATGCAAGAAAAACACCATAGTCATGTGATTGAAACGTGTTTTAGAGATAAAAATTTTGGTTGGAATACAAATCAACAACGATTTGTTTTTTCCAATGGAGATGTAAAATATGGTCAAACGTCAAATTATTTATATTTTCGAGGATATACGATTCGAGAGTCTTGTTATGTTTGTCCATTTACAAATTTAAGAAGGGTCTCAGACATAACTCTTGGAGATTTTTGGGGATGGCACAATATTTCTGATGAATTCAATGATGAAAAAGGCATCTCTTTATTGTTGGTTAATAGTAGTATAGGCGCAAATATAATTAATGAAATAGCTCAATCGAATTTTATACAAAAATGTAGAATAGCAGATTGTATTCAACCTCAATTATTGCACCCAACAGCCCCAAATTCAAAACATAATCAGTTTGTAGAAGATTACAAAAAGAATGGATTTCAATATATAGCAAAGAAATATGGTGATCTTGGATTCAATTATCAATTAAGAATGATAAAAAGTAAGATAAAAAATAATGCATTATGGATAAAAAAAATAGTATCTCGGAAAAACTAATATTTCTGTTGACTACTGTAATGTTTGCATGTTTCAGTATATTTAATACGTCAACATGGAGTTCGCTATCTCTATTCATAGTAACAGCTCTAATATTAATTATTCAGTTCTATAGAAAAGGATTGTCTGGTATTTATTTGACTGATTTTCATTTTTCCATCTTGTTTTTTGGCATTTTTTGTCTTGCCTCTTCCTTATGGGCTCTTAATGCCAATGATGCAATAGAAAAAGGAATAACAATAATTGAAATACTTATATGCATGTCCATTTTCTTTTGGACGTATACAACCATCGAAAAGAGTTTCAATAAGTTGTTGAAATCTATTATGTGGGGTGGTTTTATTATTTCTATTTATACAATTCTTTCTTGTGGTATAGGATATATTATGTTTGTTGTTAAGAATGGATATAGATTAGATTCTACATTCGATAATGTGAATGCAATAGGTTTGTTATGTGCATTTTCTGTAATATTGAGCACTTATTATGTTATATATGAAAGAAAAATTTGGCTATTATTGATAAACATTCCTGTAATTATAGTTTTGGCTGCGTGCGGAAGTAGAAAAGCAATGATTATTATGTTAGTTGGTTGTTTAACTGTTTATATGTTAAAAGCTAATACAACATCAATTAAATCCTTAATATTTCGTGTAATCACAACGGTCGTTTTATTGGTTATGTTAGTTGCCATTATTTCAGAAATGTCATTATTTGCTGGACTGAATGAAAGAATGGAAGGATTAGTAGCATTAATAACAGGAACAGGTGAAGTTGATCATTCCGCTATGCTAAGACAACAAATGACAGAACTGGGTTATACAATTTTTTTTGAAAATCCAATTTTGGGAATAGGTATGGGCAATGCTCATATAATTGATGCTAAAGTTTTAGGAGAAGATTGTTATCTTCATAATAATTTTGCAGAAATTCTCGCAAACGGAGGTCTTGTTGGATTCTGGCTGTATTATCGTATATTCTATAAATCATTTTTTTTGACAAAAAAATACGGTGGCTTAAAGAGTGATGATGGCAAGATTCTAGTTATTATGCTTATAAGTATATTACTTGCTGATTATGGATTGGTTTCATACTATTCAAAAATCTACTATTTTTTCCTAATGGCATTTTATGTATATATATTCCAATTAAAAAAGAAAAATTCCCAGTATGAAAAAAGTATTAGTTATCGCACAAGGCGGATTAAATAGAGGTGGAATTCAAACTGTAATAATGAACTATCTTAGAAATCTGCATAATAATTATTCGTTTGATATTGTCGTTTTTTCTAAAGATATAAGAGATTATGATAAAGAATTCTTATCATTTGGAGGGCGTATTTTTCGCCTATATTATAATAGTGGTAATACAAGGATTGGAAAACAAAGAGAAAAGTTCCTTAGATTCACTAAAGGCTATCTGCAATTAAAGAAAATCATGAAGGATTACGGACCTTATGATATAATTCATTGTCATAATGGTATAGAGAGTGCTTTCTCATTGAAAGCTGCAAAGGAAATGAAAATACCTATACGAATTACTCAAGCACATGTAATATTTAACGACCAGTACAGTAATTTGTTTTTTAGGTTAAAGAATACAGTTTTAAAAAAAATTATTTTTAATAATGCGACGCACCAAATAGGATGTTCGCAATTGGCTTGTACTACTTCTTTTTATGGCAAATATTCCATTATAATGAATCCATACGACTCTAAGGCTTTTTCACAAAATAAATTCATTGAGAACTCGTTCTCTGCTCCTGTATTAATACAGGTAGGAAATATAAGCAGTTTAAAAAACCAATTGTATAGTGTAAGTATATTGTCTCATATTGTTAAACGCTATAGAAATGCAAAACTAATAATTGTAGGAAAAGCTTTTGGCAATTATATAACGCAATTAGATGAATACATTTCTGCTAATTTGCTTAAAGATAATATAGAATTTTATCAAGCAGACTCAAATATTCCGCTATTAATGTCACAAGCTTGCTATCTTGTTCAACCATCAACTACAGAGTCTTTTGCAATAGTATTAGTGGAAGCTCAATCAATGGGACTTCGGTGTTTTGCTTCTGATATTATACCGCAAGAAGCTAATGCTGGTGGTGTAAGGTATATGTCGATAAAAGAAAATTCTGAAAAATGGGCTAAAGCAATTATGAATGATTTCGAGCAATCGGGAGGACATCGTGAACATTATGATTGTTCGAGTTATAGAGCGGAAAAAATAAGTTTGGAAATAAGTAAAATTTATAACTCAATATGAAAGTTGAATTCAAAAAAAACACATACGAAAAAGAAGTTATAAATCCTAATATGATTTATAACAGATGTGATTTGTGGTCTGATAATAGCTATTTAATAAAAGTGTCTGATGCGGATAATGTTCATTATTTGATGGCTGCTATAGAAGGTAAGCAATGCTATATTGGAATATGGCTTATGAAGATTCCTCAAAAAGTCTTACAAGAAGTAGAAAAGATTATATTTAAAAAATATCCGATTATTACTACAATAAAATATGAGTATGCTTTGGTAAGAACTGGATATGCGTTATCTAAAAATCATTTTAAAATTGATCTTCCCGATAATGAGGAACAATTAAGAAGCCGTCTGTCAAAAAAGGGAAGATATAATATTAAACGTGAAAAAGACATATTGATAAAAACATTTGGTTCTTTCCTCGTACAAGAGTATACAGCAGGTGATTGTCCGAAAGAAATAATTAATTGTTATTTCAAATTTAAGAAAGCGACACATAATATTAATTATCATATGTCTTCATCTGAGTATATTAATAAATATCATGTAAGTCATATATATGTGTTGTATATAGATGGAATAATAGGAGCAATATTATTATCATGTGAGCAATGTCCAATTGTATACATTGAGAACTTGACTTATGATCTTAAATACTCAAAATTTTCATGCGGACAAATTCTTTATGATATTTATCTAACGAAACTGATTCAAAAAGGTTTTCGAGAGTTATATTTAGCTGGGGGAAATTTAGCATATAAAAAACGATATGGTAGTACTGAAGAAGTGATATATAATGGAATTGTTTTTCGAACTAAATTTGCACAAGGTGTATATATTGTTCGTGATTTCTTTCATAGAAATGTCAAACCGCTAATAAAAAAAATAATATGAAAAATCTTATTCATTGTGGTATTATCACGATTCATAATGTTGCAAATTATGGTGCAACTTTTCAAGCTTTGGGTTTGTTTCAGTATTTAAGGAATCAAAATGTTGATGCGGAATTTATTGACTATTCTATGAATAGAAATATACAGCAAAATGTTGTTAGACGGAAGTTTATGAGCAGAATTTTATTGCTCCTTAAGAAACTTTTTAACTATAGGTATTATTTGAATTCCCGAAAAAAAACAGAAGCATTTAAAAAGTTTTGGAATCAGTATTTTGAAATTTCTACAAATCACTATCTAGGCGATGATGAATTTTTGAAAGCGTCACTAAATTATGATATAGCGATTGTTGGAAGTGATCAATTGTTTAATCTTTCTCTTACCAATAATTCTGAGACATATTTTCTTCCTAATTATAGAAATTACAAGATTTCATATTCTACCAGTTTTGGAATGAATGGCTTGTCTATTAAAAATGAAGAAAAGGTAGTGAATTTTTTAAAGGGCTTTAATCGTTTGTCTATAAGAGAAGAATCAGTTGCTGCTTTTTTAAAAGCTAAATATGGTTTTGAGATTCAGGTTTCAGTTGATCCTGTATATCTTTTAACGAGAGAAGAGTGGAAGTGTTTTGAGACACCAGTGAAACTTCCTGATAAGTATGTGTTTTGTTATTTAATGAGCGACAACCCCAATATAAAGCAAGTAATAAAATGGATTAAGGAAAAAGAAAAAAACATTCAGATAGTAATTGTTCAGACATGTAAACAAAAGCTATCTATTGAAGGTCATAATTTTAGTGATAGTGGTCCAGCTGAATTCCTTACATTATTAGCAAATGCAAGTTATGTAGTTACGAATTCATTTCATGGATGCGCTTTAGGTATTATATATAAGAAAAAAATTTTCTCTTTGGAAGAAGAACGTTTTATTGGTGACCAAAGATATATAGCTATGCTTGGAAGGGCAGAAGTTTACGATAAGATTGTACCATATAATACTGATTGGGGTGTTTTTGATTTTAAGAAACATGTTATTGATGGAGAAACAGTTTACGAAAAATTAAAATTTTGGATTCAAACTTCAAAAACATATATAAACGAATCTATTCAGTTATGTCAAAAATAAGTTATTATTGGAATAGGACAGCTCGTAAAATGACGTGGATGATTGCTTATAGAAATCGTACATCAGATATAATCACAGATAGAGAAACAATGTTTAAATTGTTGAATTTGAAATCTGGTTTTTGGGGAGCAGATCCTTTCGTTTACTCTTATGAAAATCGAATAGTTCTATTTTATGAATTATTTAATGAGAAATACAATAAAGGTGTAATTGCTGCCTCAGAATATGATGGTCATACATTTTCACCTCCAATTATTATTATAGAGGAGTCATATCATTTGTCATTTCCATGTGTGTTTCTGATGAATGGATGTTATTACATGGTACCAGAATCTGGAAGTCAACATAATATAGTTTTATATGAATGTATATCATATCCATATAAATGGGTTCGTAAAAAAATATTATTAGAACATATTGATTCAAGTGATACGATTGTTTTTAACAAAGACAGTAAAACATATTTGCTGGCATCTATATTAATCAATTCTACATGTGTATCAAAAAATGTCTTATTTGAACTAAATGGAGACAGTTTAGTATTAACTAAAATCAAGGAAGGGAAAGAATGCTCAGATGAAGGTATTCGAAATGCAGGTCTAATATTTCGACATAATAATAAGTTAATAAGACCAGGACAAAATTGTCCTAATGGAGAATACGGAAAATCTACTATTTTTTGGACGATAAATAATCCACTAGAGATGGACGAAGAACGCTTTTGGGAAATAACAGTGGATTCAATTAATATTGATAAAAAACACATATTTAGTGGCATTCATACATATAATTTATGTGATTCAATTGAGGTCGTTGATCTTAGAATAATACAAAAAAGGCATTTATATGAGAGGGCATATTTGTTTACGAAATTAATTATAAACTATTTGAAAGATAAAATATAATGAATCTTATCGAAGTCTTAAAAACAATATACTGGAGATATATGGCTTCTCCAGTGCATTATGCAAGGCATTTGGGTGTGACAGTTGGGGAATATACAACTATTTCTATTCGAGATTGGAGTTCAGAACCCTATTTGGTAACAATTGGAAATTATGTTCAGATAACGCATGGTGTCTCTATTCATACTCATGGGGGGGGGAATTGTGTGCGGAAAGAACATCCTAATTTTGATGTGTTTGGGAAAGTAACAATAGAGGATTGGTGTTATATTGGTGCTTATTCTCAAATAATGCCAGGGGTAACAATTGGATATGGTTCGATGATTGCAGCAGGTAGTATTGTTACAAAAACAGTTCCTCCAAACTCCGTTGCCGCAGGCAATCCTGCAAAAGTAATATGTACGGTGAGTGAGTATCTAAAAAGAAATGAAGTTTATAATCTGAACTCAAAGGGAATGTCAAAAGCTGAAAAGAAAAAATTTTTACTGAGCTTGTCAGATGACAGATTTGTTAAAAAATAAGAGTTTGTCATTGCGTTTTCTAAAACACTTTTTCAAAGAGTATTACGATAGGTTTGAGGCTTTTCATTGGTGTTTATTACTAAAGGAAACAATTCAGATACATCTTCCCAGTACTCTTAGGAGTACTAGAGGTTTGTTGCATCCTAATTAACTAGATATTCTGTCCAATTTTGTTGAGAAATCTTATAAAAACGTTTGAACGCTGTTTGAACACTGTTTTATTCTATATTATGAATGTATACTTTTTCTTACCAGATCTTTCTGCTGGTGGTGCGGAGCGAGTTACTATAACAATAGCTCGTCTTCTAAAAAAGAATGGTTTTGATGTTGGGTTTATTAATTTGGGACTTCCTATTGGTGAAATGTATGATTGGATTGTGCCAGAATTCAAAATGGTATCTTTGGGTTGTACAAGAGTGCTTTCTGCGATACCAAAACTACATTCATTTATGAAGCAACATCCAGAAGCGAAATATTTTAGCAGTCGGGAGCATGTAAATGTAGTAGGACTGTTATGCGCAAAAGTTGCAAAATGCAATATGATAGTTCGTATTCCAAATATGCCGAAGAACGATCTTGTAAAAGGTGTAGCTGGAATGAAAGCTTCAATTATAAAGAAAATCAATAAAAGATTACTTGGAAATGCAAAATGGATAATAGCGCAGAATACAGAGATGCGTGATCAATTATTGGAGTACTATGGTTTACCTGATAGAAAAGTAGTAGCAATCAACAATCCTATAGATATTGATTATGTACGTTCTTCGGCTGAAGGAAGTATAAACCCTTTTGATGCCTCAAAGGTTAATTTCTTGAATGTTTGCAACATTGCATATTCTAAAGGAATTGATGTCTTGGAAAAAGCATGGCCTAAGGTGAAATCTGAAATCCCGAATGCATGTATGAATATTGTGGGACGTAATACATCCGAATATGCTAAAGAACTCGTAGGCAAGGCAAATAAGTTGTCAGACTTTACTTTTAGGGGATTTCAAAGCAATCCCTATCCTTTTTTGAAACATTGTGATGTATTTGTACTTCCTTCGCGTATGGAGGGCTTTCCTAATGTGGTGTTGGAGGCACAATGCTTTAATCGCCCAGTTGCAAGTACTACATGTGTAGCTGTAATCAAGGATATTATACAGGAAGGTAAAAATGGCTATTATTGTGACATTGAAGATCCTGAAGCATTGGCTGATTGTATGATAAAAGCCGCAAAATTAAAGAATATAGAAAATAAGTATAATCTGTTTGATAAAGAGCTGTTGTTAAATTGCTTTAAATAAAACAATTATGATAAGACAAGCAACAATACATGACTTGCCTGCCATTGCAAAGGTGCATAGTATCTGTTTTCCAGATAGCTATTCATCACAATTGTGCAAGTTGAAAAATGTAATCGGGGGGGGTAATTTATTAGTATCTTTCTACCGAGAGTATTTAAACGACAATCCAGAATTGTTCTGGGTGGCTGATGATGAAGACAAAGGAATTGTAGGATTCTGCATGGGTTACTATATGGATAAGGATGATCAAATGCAGAATTTTATGAAACACAATAGATTTAAGGTGTTATGGAAGACTTTTCTGCTGATGCTGAGTGGCAACAAGCAGACATGGAACAAGATGTTGGCACGCTTCAAACATAAGCCATCTCTGAGTGACTGGACAATAGTAAATGACAAATATGAAAACATATTAAATAATCAGCGAGGCGATCTTCTCTCTGTATGTGTCATACCAGAAGGACGTGGCAAAGGGTATGCACAATCAATGATGGAAGCATATCTTGCTGCTATGAAGACTCATGGGCGTAAGCTATGCCTGCTGTCTGTAAAGACAGGCAACCTGCGGGCTCGACGCTATTACGAACGTAATGGCTTCGAGATTTACAGGACAAGAGGTGAGGATGGCCTCACATATATGAAATTATTATAATGGCTTTATCGATGTATCAAATTAAACGTTGGTATCTGATGCTCGCAGGCAAGAGTGTGTGGCATGTTAATCAAGATATAGGTAAGTGCTTTGCGAAAGATGAAATACGTGGGTACTATAACAATATGATGGAAAAAGTGACAAAAATGCCGGAACTGTTGGATAATACAGAACTCCCAAAGCTTAATTTGGAGAAAGGCAAGTTTACTTATTTCCCCGTAGCAATCTTTCAATATGCTCTTGGATGCTATGATTTGTATCTACAAACCAAAGAAGAAAGTTATATCCGTAAGTTTATTCAATGTGTAGAGTGGACTTTGGCGCATCAAGATGACGGGGGGCGCTGGAACAACTTCTCTCACTATTGTCCAAAAACACCATATGGAGCAATGGCACAAGGCGAAGGTGCTTCTGTGCTGGTTCGAGCGTATGTATATACCAAGGAGCAAAAGTATCTGGATGCAGCTAAAAAGGCAATAGATTTCATGCTTTTGCCATTGAATGAGGGAGGAACAACCAAGTACGAAGGTGAAGATGCTTTTCTGATGGAATATACCTTTAAGAATGTGGTGATGAATGGTTTTATTTTCTCTTGGTGGGGACTGTATGATTATGTAGTGGCTACTCATGACGAGGGGAAATATAAGCAGGCATTAGACAATACAATGAAATCACTTGTAAAAATACTGCCTAAGTTCAAGTGTGATTATTGGAGCATGTATAGTCTTGACAGATTGATAGCCAGTCCTTTCTATCATAATCTTCATATAGCTCAAATGCAGGCAATGTATCAGCTTACTGGAGAACAGATTTTTGATGATTATGCAAAACGATGGACACGACAACAAAAGAATCCTTTTTGTAAAGGATTAGCGTTTTTGAGGAAGTCAATACAAAAAATATTGGAGTGATGAAGATCCTTTTAGTTTCAAACCAACGACAAAATAATCAAGGGGTTGGAAATCCCATCATGTATAGGATGCGAGATGCTTTGGCTAAAGATGAGCGTATTGATAAGGTGGAATTCCTGCCATTTACGAATAGTTTTTCATCTTTAGTTAGTATAAGACATTCAGCAAAGAAGTATGATATAGTTCATATTCATTTTGGTGGATTATATGCGTTAATTATCAGAATTGCATTATTGGGTGTCAATGTAAAGACGGTGATAACTTTCCATGGAACGGATATTCATGCCAAAGCATTGAAAACAGCAAAAGGATGGAAAGAACGATTGAAAATAAAACTGAATCAAAAGGCTTCTTTCCTAAGCATTCGTCTTTTTGACTCATGCGGATTTGTTGCTGCAGAAATGATTGACTATGTTCCCAAATGCTTGTCTTGCATATTACAAAAGAAAGGATTTGTACAAGCACTTGGTGTGAATTATGAAGTTTTTAAACCTGTAGATAAGGAAGAAGCAATCAGACACCTTGGATTAGAGGATAATAAGAAATATGTGTTGTTCTCGGATGTGAGTAACACAAGCATTAAACGTCGTGATATAGCTGAAAATATTGTGAAGTGTTTGGGCGGTAATTATTCTTTGCTTATAATGTGTGGAGTAAAGCCTCAGGAAGTGCCTTACTATATTAACGCTTCTGATTTTCTGTTGCTCACCAGCGATGAAGAAGGTTCACCCAATATTATCCGTGAAGCATTGTCACTAAACAAATCGGTATTCAGTGTTCAAGTCGGTGATGCTGCCAAACAGTTGGAAGGGTTGCAAAATAGTGCAATAATCAGTCGTGAGCCAATTAAAGCCGCAGATACAATTGTAAGCATTTTGCAAAAGCCTTATGTTGACAATACAAGAGAAACGTTAAGAGATAGGCTTGATTTTGTGCGAGTAAATCGTAAAGTTGTTGATAGATATCTTACATTATGCATGTAATAAGATTGAATTAGATGAATTCTATAAAGTAGAAATCCTTTCTACGTTTTAAAATAACAGTAAAATTATTACTTGGAAAAGTGTGAAAATAGTAAATATAACAGGTGGTCTTGGTAATCAAATGTTTCAATATGCATTTGCGCTTGCTTTGAAGCACAAGCATCCCAAAGAGGAAGTGTATATTGACATACAGCATTACAATACCATTTTCTTCAAAAAGTATAAAGGTATAAATCTGCATAACGGATATGAGATTGATAAGGTTTTTCCTAAAGCAAATCTTCCCGTTGCAGGTTTTAGAGAATTGGTGAAGATATCTTATTGGATTCCCAATTATGTATTGTCTCGTCTTGGTAGGAAATATTTGCCAATACGTAAAACAGAATATATCCCACCATATAGTATGAATTACACCTATGACAAATATGCCATAGAATATGAAGACGATTGCTATTATGAAGGATATTGGCAATCAGCTCATCATTTCACAGATATAAAAGATGAACTAAGAATAATATATGGACATCCAGAGCCTAATGAATATAATAACGACTTGATAAAAAAAGTAAAGGAGACGGAGTCGGTTGGTATTCATGTGCGTAGGGGAGACTATTTGAACGAACCGGAATTCCGTGGTATATGTGGTGTGGATTATTATAAGAAAGCTATCAAGGATGTTCTATCAGATGGGAAAAAGCATTGCTTCTATATATTCTCTAATGATATGCAATGGTGTCGTGAGAACTTAGCTCCATTGATGCAAGGTCATGAATTGATTTTTGTTACGGGTAATACTGGTAAAAACAGTTGCTGGGATATGTTCTTGATGACTTACTGTAAGGACTTGATAATTGCGAATAGTTCTTTCAGTTGGTGGGGGGCTTTTTTAAATAAATATGTGAATCGTGTATATGCTCCATTCCCATGGCTAAATAGAGATTGCGAATTGGATGTATATGATGATTCATGGACTAAAGTGTATTGATTATGCAAGACTACGGATTGATATCAATCATCACTCCCACTTGGGCGTGTGCAGACTTTATAGCAGAAACAATCAAAAGTATACAGGCACAGACTTACCAGAACTGGGAACTTCTTATTCAAGACGACTGTTCTAAGGACAATACGTTGGAGGTTGTAAAGCCGTTTATGGAGGCTGACAAACGTATTAAGTATGAATGTAATCCTAAGAACTCAGGGGCTGCAATAACCCGAAACAATGCTTTGCGCAGGGCAAAGGGTAGATGGATTGCCTTTCTTGACTCGGATGACTTGTGGTTGCCTGAGAAATTGGAGCATCAACTGAAGTTTATGGAGGAGAATGGCTATGCCTTCTCTTATCATGAATATACAGAGATGAGTGAGGATGGCAAGGACTTGGGTGTGTATGTGTCTGGAATAAGGAAAGTGGGTAAGTTGGCTATGTTTATGTGCTGCTGGCCAGGATGCTTGGCTGTGATGTACGACAGAGAGCGTATTGGACTGGTGCAGATAAAGGATGTAAGAAAGAATAATGATACGGCTCTTTGGCTTAAGGTGGTGAGAAAAGCTCCTTGCTATCTGCTGAAGGAGAACCTGGCAAGGTATCGCAGACGTAAAGTGAGCATTACTCCTAAGCCTTTGTGGAAACGCATTTGGGCACATTATCCACTGTTTCATGTGGCAGAAGAGATGAATCCATTGATGGCTACATTCTGGACAATGATGAATGTTGTTGGTAACGGTTGGAAGAAAATGTTCTATGTGAAGAAAAATGATAATGTTGAACCACATGGATTTTGTGCTGAATGCAAATAAGGCAGCACAAAATCCATGTTAGGTAGTTTACTGAGGATTGGATGTTGTGGATTTTATTATCTGCGAAACGGCATATAGAGGGAAAACGCTGACATGACGAACGGTATCTGCATCTTCTTTGTCAGTGTAACAAAACTCTCCGAAATTCTCTAATGAGCAACGAACAGCCTCGGTGATGTGTTTCTCACGCATAAATGCCCACAGACTTTTCATTCCACCTTGGATTCCAGCCTTGACTTCAATGGGAAGAATATTTAGATGTGATGGTAGGAGATAGTCGATTTCTGCTAATGAATTCTTTGACAAACGTACCCAATAAAACAACTCATGCCGCAAGTTGGGTGTCATATAGTGAAGCATTTCCAAACCAGCAACAAGCTCTGCCATAGTACCCTTGTTGACAAGGTCGGCTGCTGTTGCTGTAAGTATTTGGGTGGTAAGCATGGTCGTATCTCCTATAGTGATGCCCAAAAGTCGCAACATAAGTCCACAGTCAAAGAATAGAATCTTACGATAGGAATTGTCTGCTTCGCTACCTAAAGGAAGTCCATTGGCACTGGTGTGTGTTACGGGAATTAGTAATCCGGCAAGAATGAGCAGGTCGAGCGCACTCTTGACTTCTGCTGTCTTATAGTCGCCAACTTTGGTGTAGACAAACTTCTTCGTAGCTTGTACGGCTGCACTACGCAATATGTTGCGAAGTAAATTGACGTCAGCTTTTTTCTTGTATTTAGGAAAGTCGTCCTCATAGCTTACAAGTATATCATTTTGAACTTCCTGACAAAGCAAGTAATCGTGAGTCTCAACCCATTTGCCAACACATTCGGGCATTCCTCCTACAAGCATATATGTGCGAAGCAGACTGACTAACTTCTCGTGTAATGGCCCAGGAAGAGGTAATCGTGAAGATGCTGCGTTACGAGCTTCAAGTAATATATCTTCTTTGTTGGCAAGAAGAAATTCATCGAAGGTCATAGGATACATAAACATAGAATGGATTCTACCTACACCAAATGTCGGTAATTCTGCAAGAGCGAACTCTAATAGGGAACCTGCTGCAATGACATGAAGTCGTGGCATGTTCTCCTTGAAGAAACGTAATGACATGATAGCCTCTGGACACTCCTGTATCTCATCCATAAAGAGAAGTGTCTCGCCTTCTTCTATCCTTGAGCCTGATATTGCAGAAATCTGCATAACGATACGATTGACATTTAGGTCGGGCTGGAAGATAGCTTTGTATTGAGGCTCCATCTCAAAATTTATTTCTAAAAAGTTTTTGAATTGCTTGCCTAAATGACGCACAGCAGAAGATTTGCCTACCTGGCGTGCTCCTCGAAGTAGGATAGGTTTACGTGTATCGCGTGAAGCCCATTCTGATAGATATTGATCTATGATTCTTTTGTAGTACATGGTGATGCGTAAAATCTTGTATTTAAGTCGTAAAGATAACATAATAAAATTATCCAAACAAATAAAACATCGGAAATTGACATTTTCCAAACAAATAAAATGCGGAAAATTGAAATTGTCCAAATAAAAAATCGTTGAAAAAACGAAATAATCCAAAGAAATATTTTTCATTAAAAAGCATAATCATATTATGACAATGAAATTGCGTAATGTGCCTTTCTCTCCGCCTGATATGACGGAAGCTGAGGCGGCAGAAGTGCGTGATGCCATTTTGTCTGGTTGGATTACAACCGGACCGCGCACAAAGAAGTTGGAAAAGGAAGTGGCAGAATATGTGGGTGTGAACAAGGCTGTATGCTTGAACTCGCAGACGGCTTGTGGTGAAATGGCTTTGCGCTTATTAGGTATTGGAGAAGGGGACGAGGTGATAGTTCCTGCTTATACATATACTGCAAGTGCTTCGGTGGTGGAACATGTTGGGGCTACGCTCGTCTTTGTTGATGTGCAGAAGAATTGCCTCGAGATGGATTATGATGCTGTGGAGAAGGCCGTGACTCCTAATACCAAGGCTATTATCCCTGTTGATTTGGCAGGTATTCCCTGTGACTACGACTGTCTGTTCGAAATCGTGGAGCGCAAGAAGGATATCTTCACTCCTAAGACAGACTTGCAGAAGATGCTTGGACGTGTTGCCATCTGTTGTGATGCAGCCCATGCCTTAGGGGCTTCTCGCAAGGGAAAGATGGTTGGTGCGATAGCTGACTTTTCATCGTTCTCTTTCCATGCCGTGAAGAATCTGACTACTGCTGAGGGTGGTGCACTGTCGTGGAATCTGCCTTTCGGTAACGAGAAGGTGGTGAAAGATTTGGACAAGAATGTGGACAATACCTTCAGTGGTGTGCCTGAGATTGAGGGCGAGTCTTGGAACGAGAACCTTTATCGCAAGGCGCAGTTGTTGAGCCTGCATGGTCAGAACAAGGATGCGCTGGCTAAGACTAAGCTCGGTGCTTGGGAGTATGATATCATTGGAACATGGTACAAATGTAATATGACGGACGTGGTGGCTGCTATCGGTCTGGTGCAGATGCAGCGTTATAAGGGTATGCTGGAGTGCAGACGCAAGATGATTGAGCGTTATGACGAGGCTTTGAAACCATTGAATGTGGCTGTGCTAAACCATTATGATGAGGAGCACATATCTTCAGGTCACTTATACCTGGTACGTTTGTTGGGCAAGACTCGTGAGGAAACAAACAAGGTGATTGAAAAGATGGCAGAGCGTGGCATTGCCACTAATGTTCATTACAAGCCGTTACCCATGATGACAGCTTACAAGAAGTTGGGTTTTGACATTAAGGATTTCCCAAATGCTTATCACATGTTTGAAAACGAAATCACTCTACCTTTGAATACAAAGATGACAGATGAAGATTTAGAATATGTGATTGAGAATTTCGTAGAGATAGCATCTAAATTGTAATACTTATCTTTTAAAAAGCCTGATGATGAAGATGCTATATCTTTATCTTCAGGCTTTTTAACCCTAAAAATACATGAAAAGATTATTTGACATTGTTGCCTCTGGTTGTGGATTGATTGTTTTAAGTCCATTGTTTCTTATATTGGCTATATGGATTAAACTGGATTCTAAAGGTTCCGTGTTTTATCGACAGGTGCGAGTGGGGCGAAACAATAAGGATTTCCAAATATTCAAGTTCCGCTCTATGCGAGTTGGAGCTGATAAAGGATCATTGGTAACTATCGGTGGCCGTGACCCTCGTGTTACACGTTCTGGGTATTATATCCGTAAGTATAAGTTTGATGAACTGCCACAGTTGATTAACGTGTTTACTGGTGATATGAGTTTGGTAGGTCCCCGTCCTGAAGTTCGCTACTATGTGAATTACTGGACTCCCGAACAGATGCATGTATTGGATGTTCGTCCCGGTATCACCGATCCTGCAAGTATTAAGTTCCGTAATGAGAATGAACTGATGGAGAAGGCTGCGGATCCAGAGGTTTATTACATCAACGTAATTATGCAAGAGAAGATAAAACTGTACTTGGAATATGTGCAGAATAGTTCGTTTTGGTATGACATCAAACTTATCTTCCAGACATTTAAAGTTATTATTACTGAACGATGAAAGATTTGCTTTCTGCCATCTTACAATTGTGTGTGTATTTATAAGAAGAGGATTAAAGCAAATACTCGAAAATGATTGATATGGAAATAAATGAAGAATTACTTGATCAACTTTTCAAGCAAGCAAAAGAGAATCCCCGTTTACGCCAAAATTTGGACTTACGCACATCTCCGTCTGACACAAGCCAGCGTATGTTGAATGCTTTGTTGCCGGGAACGGTTGTGCCCATCCATCGGCATGAGGATACAGCGGAGACTGTTATCTGTTTGTGTGGAAAGTTGGATGAGGTTATTTATGAGGAGATAAGCCCCTTGTTGTCTCCGTTAAAAGGTGAAGATGCCGCTTGCTTTGAAAAGGGAATGGATGCGCAGGATGTGACAATAGGAAGTCGTCTCAGGGAAATAGAGCGCATTCACCTTTGTCCTGCCCAATCCCAATATGGATGTCAGGTTCCGAAAGGTGCGTGGCACACGGTGGAGGTGATAGAGCCGAGTGTGATATTTGAGGCGAAGGATGGAAAGTATATGGGGTAAGACCTCTACAAGGACATACACCACAAAATTGTTCCAATCCAAGTGGAAGTTATGTATTGAGCAGCAAATATACAGTGTTAAAACGCCATTATAATGCTATTATAACACTATTATAACACCGTTTTAATAGGGCTCAAAGTAGGAAGAAGTATCTTCGCTGCCGAATTTCAAACATGCAATTCTATATTAGCTATCATCAGCAATGGATTTGATAAAGATGCCCGATAAGAAAAAATACAATTGGATTTTCTATCTGTCTGAAAAGGCATGGAGCATGGGTGGGATGCGTTGCCCCGATTGCGTGGATGAGAGCAATTATGAGGCATGGAAAGAGATAATGGAAATGGAGAGTTGTACGGACTATGGCGTGCCGAGAGCGGTTAATGAAATATACCTTTGCCTTAGATGAAATTGCTTATGGAGATATTTGCGAGTGTGAAAGGTGTTCTTTACCTTTGCAATAAAGCAAGATATATTCATAAAGAAAGCTAAGAGAATGAAGAAATTGACAATTCATCATATAGGTCCTATTAAACATGTGGAATTGACGTTGAAACGCATCAATGTAGTTATTGGTCCTCAGAGAGCAGGTAAGAGCTGCATTCTGAAGATTGCGTGTTTCTGTGCTTGGGCGGAAAAACGAATTCAACTGGAGCAGGGCAAGAATGGCTTTGCTGATTTTGAATATGTAAAGGAAAACTTGCTCGCATTCCATAAGTTGAGATGCTTTTTGCATGAAGACAGTAGCATTGAATATAAGAGTGATTTCTTGAGTTTCACTATAGATTTCGCAAAAGAAACGTTCAACTTGCGATGGGGTAATGCTCAAAATAGGTTTAACTATAAACGTCCACGGGTTTCGTATATTCCTGCTGAGAGAAACTTGGTTTCTTCTATCCCTAATTGGTTTGATGTCAAGATGGACTCTACCAACTTGAAGAGCTTCATTGCAGATTGGGCTTATGCACATAAGCTGTGTGGTGACGAGGCGGTGTTGCCTGTTTTGAATTTGAATGTCGGTTTCTTCTATGACAAGCAGACCGATCATGATTATATCTTGTTGGGTGACGACAAGAAAATGGAACTGTCTGATGCTTCAAGTGGTCTGCAGTCTGTTATACCGATGTGGGTATATTTAGATTATCTTTTCCGCAAGCAGTATAGCCCTAACGAAATGTTGAGTTCGAAAACGGAAACAGAAAACGAAGAGATTGCCCAACACATTTATGAGAGCAAGTTTAAGAATGCCGCTAAACAAGCAGGAGAAGAGGGGAACGTCTTTATTGGCAAGTTTGGTTTAACGAAGCGTGTATTTGCATCAAAGGAGGATTTTGAGGATTTCAAGCAACTTGTTTCCGCATATACACAAACGTCCCACTCGGATATCTATTTGGAAGAGCCGGAGCAAAATCTCTTTCCATTGACACAGGTGGAATTGGTGTATGAGTTGTTGAAGAATACAGCTTTGCATAATGACAACTTGTTTATTGCTACACATAGTCCTTACATACTCTATGCTCTTAACAATTGCATGTTGGGATATAAGGTTAAGGATAAGATACCTACAACTGTTTCTGAGTTGAGAGAACATGAAAGCAGTTGGGTTAATCCTAAAGATGTTGCTGTTTGGGAAATACATGACGGGGAGTTCTCGTCAATGGTTGATAAAAAGAATATGACACTTCAGGATGCTGACGGTCTTATTCGCGGCAACTATTTCGACCGTGTGATGAAACTTATAATGACGGACTTCTCAAATTATTCAACGTTCTATGACTAAGATTGAAAGTACATTCAATGACGTGATGGTCTGTCATGGAGACATTTGGATAGTAGACTATACGGAGAAGACCAAGACTTTTCCTAAAGAAGAACGAAAAGGGGTGACTATTCAAGAAAAACCTTTTGACGACATAGCTTCTTTCCATTTACAGAATAAAGAAGGCATTGATATTCTTGCTGTGAACTTTGAGCGAAACAAGAGCTTTTTCCCACAAGGAGTACATGATTGTGAATGTATGTGCAGACCTAAGGATGTGGGAAAGGGATGGCTATTGCTTTGTGAATTGAAATATTGCAAGTTTGATAATATCTGTGATAATGCCAACAAGGCATATATTCAACTTATTGATACATGGAGGTTACTTGATGGTAAGGGCTTTTATGATCGTAAACATTGTAAGGTATACTTGAACATATCTGTACCAGAACATGAATATGACTTGACTCCTTTTAGTAGTTTTACAGCAAACCAAGATGAACATTTGAAATTTAGAAAGAAATATAAACTGTACCTATTAGGTATTAACAGTGTGCTTGCTGTCAACTCTGGCATTCTTTTAGCAGTAAAACCTAAGATTTAATTTTTAGCCTTATCCGAGTGGCGGTAGAGTGCAGAGCGATACTGCAATGGGTTTCTAATCTTCTATTATGCAGAAGCTTTCCAAGTGGTGTTGCGCAGATATTAAACAGAGAAAGATACTATGGAAATCAATAAAGAATTACTTGATCAACTTTTCAAGCAAGCCAAGGTGAATCCCCGTTTACGCCAAAATTTGGACTTACGCACATCTCCGTCTGACACAAGC
>ERZ773138.1564-NODE-1564-length-20800-cov-11.801639_pt1 | contig 20800 bp, 14 predicted proteins | sample MGYA00511114_ERZ773138 | MGnify/ENA primary metagenome ERZ773138 (study PRJEB29015, sample SAMEA2737805) | human gut metagenome | biome: human gut; feature: human-associated habitat; material: faeces | place: China | collected 2012 ...
TAAAGTGTATTTACTTGCTTGAGTGCCGGGAAGCGTTTACTTCTCCAGCTCAGTCCAGTCGCGGTTCTCGCGGAGCTTGGTCCACTTTTCGTACTTGTCGGCGTCGCTCTTGTCCGAGTAATCGTGGCTGTTGGTAGCCTCCTGCACGGCGAGATAGTACCAGACGGACGCATCCGCATTATCCGGCCACTTGATCATGCTGTCGAGCAGATCGCTGCTGTTCTCGGGCAGACGGTTGAGTACGCGGTTGACAAGCGTCATCGCCTCTGCGCGGGTGATATACTGGTTCGGACGGAACGTACCATCCGGATAGCCGTTGATCCAGCCCTTGTTTGCGGCGATACCGATCTCATTCTTTGCCCAGTGGGATGCGATATCCGTGAACTTCGAGGACGTATCCCTGTTCTTATCGTCGAAGCGAGCGGCGATTGCGGCAAATTCCGCACGGGTGATCGGCGCATTCGGCGCGAACGTGCCATCGTTATGACCCTTCACAATGCCCATCGAGGACAGCGTGGAGACAGCATGGTTAAACCACTGACCGCGCGTCACATCGGACAGGCTGTTGGACTGGGTGGAATTTGCGGTGCGGACTTCCTCGGTCAGCAGACGGAAGAAGATGGTCGCGACCTCGGCGCGGGTGATGTTGTTCTGCGGGCGGACCTCACCGTTGCCGTAACCGACGATATAGGCGAAGTGATCCGTCGTGTTCAGACCGAGCGCATCGTCATCAGGAATCTCGACGGTGGGCGTAGAGGGAGTGGGCGTGTGCTTCCTTGCAAAGGTAGCGTGAATCGTGTGGTTATCCACCACATTTTCAAACGTGTACGTGCTCACCGCGCCGACGCTCTTGCCGTCCACCAGCACGTCCTTGATGTGATAGCCGGAATCTGGCGTGATGGTAAAGGTCTTGCTTTCGCCCTTGGGTACTGCAACATCACCCGTTGGGGCGATCTTGCCGTGCTCGTCGGCGGTTGCGGTGATGATGCGAACTTCATCGACCTTGACCTGCAACAGATGCGGTCCATGCGTCGCATTGGCGTTCCCAGCACCGATACCGTTATTTGCACTGAGATAGAATGGCGTATCGGCCTTTTTGCCATTCACAACATGATAACCGAACACCACTACAAGATAGTAGTCATTATAGCCCTCATAGGAGCTGCCTTCATATCTCGCGTGTTCCGTCTTTGCAATGGGAATGGTATTATGCTTGCCGTCCACATATTGAATTTCCACATTGCTCGTTGCGGCAGAAAAGCGCTTCTGTTCTTCCGTGCTTCTCGGGCCGTTCAGAGTGTTCTTTCCGTCCCCGAGCGATACTTCGTCAAACCAGTAGTACTCAAAGTAAACATAATCCTCGTCAGTGCCCTGATTCTCCTTCAGCAGTGGATGATCGACCTGAATACCGATCGAGTGCTCCTTGCCGTCACCAATGGTTACGGTGAAGGGCTGGTTGGCATCGACATTTTCGGTTTTTCCGTCTACCAGATAGGAGATCGTGGGATTAGCAAGCTTGTATTCACCACTGACAGTTGCACGATCAGACGGATTATCCTTAGCTTCAAGCTTTTCATTTTCATTTAATACCTGATAGGAACTACGCAACTTCCAGCCACCGACATACTCATAGCCAGGGCGCTCATTACCGGACGTTGCTCCATTCGTATCAGGAAGCTTATAGTTATTGTTGAAATCCCAAAGCTTAGTTGCAGGATTATAAGTCCAGCCAAGAAGCGCATGGTTCAAGTGCTGTTCTTGTTTACCGAGGGGAGAAAATGTAATCTTTATAGGATAGGTGCAGATTTTTTGCAGTTTTGAACCATATCCTACTTGTGTAGAATACGCCGCAAAACATTTATTGTCCGGAAGTACAATGCTGCGATCGCAATCACTCGGAGGAGTTATGGCACTATTAGCGTACCCGCTATAATCTTCGTTTTTCCAAGGATCTACTGTCTTCTTAAAGATGATCTGCGTGATATGCTCATCGTAAAAAGCACCCTCGCCAAGTGTTGCTACGCTGGCAGGAATGATAACCTTAGCATCTACTCCATCAGCAAAGCAGTTCTTGAAGCACTGATAGCCAATGGTTGTTAAGCCTTCCGGCAGCTCAAACACGACGCCTTCCGGAGAACCGGCCAGTCGCATGACCTTCAAAGATCTGCAATCCGTGAATACGGAAGCGCCGTCCGAATTACCAAGACTTGTCAATGTATTGGAGAAAATAAACGTTTCCAAAGACTTGCAATCACCAAACGCAAATTTACCGATGACCGTTACCTGAGTATTGGACAGGTCAACCGATGCCACCGGAGAGTGCATAAATGCCTGATTGTCGATCTTCTCCAGATTGGTTGCATTGCTGAAATCGACAGCAACAACTTTTTTCCCATTAAAAGCATTTTGACCGATACTCGTCACCGGCGTACCGTTAATTACCGCAGGAATGGTAACGGAAAGGGGCTTATCCTTATTTTCGGCAAGCCAATCCGCATCAATGCCCGTGATCACGCCGTTAGCTTTATCAAAAAACAACTTATCCGTGGGAACAGCAATCGGCGTGTCCGCTGCCGCGGGTGTGGCCAGCAGCATGGGCACAGCCTCCGCAGGAACGGCGGTTTCCCCCGCTTCCGCGCCTGCAACAGGCGTCAGTACAGCCTCGCCGTCGTCCGCGTCGTCTGCCGCCAGCATGCTGACAGGAAGCAAAGTCAGCACCATGGTGGCTGCCAGCAACCATGTCAAAAACAACTTGCCGAACTTCTTCTCTCTCATAAAAAAATCCTCCCTCTTGTCCCTGTGGACCCGAGGAAGGAGAGTTCTCCGTCTTAGGCAGCCCGGCTGTCGTGCGGCTTGCGCCGTTTAGACCCGTGGCTTTGCGACACCGGCTTTCGCCGGCTATGCCTTTTTCTGTACGCTTTGCCCCACTTTCGCGAGCCGCACAGATCATTCGATTGATAAATTTATTATAGCACTCAAAAAATAATCTTCAAGCGGAATCCCGTCAAATTTTGTCGGCAGTAAAACTTTTAATACCTGTTTAGTTTTGTCACGTTTCAGAAATACCTTGCAGTTTAATCGGTTTTATGACAGAACAGGAGGGGCGGATCGCTCCGCCCCCTGTCCTCTCTCAATCTCGTCTCTCTCGTTCACTTGCAGTACTGGCGCAGATCATAGCACAGGCGCTCGGCCTCCTGCTCGCCGCGGGCGACGATCGCCACGGCGTCGTTGCCGGAGATGCAGCCGAGCATATCGGGCAGCTTCATCGCGTCGATGGCCGCGCCCGCCGCATCGGCGAGCCCCGGCAGCGTCTTGAGCAGCACAACGATCCCCGCGTAGTCCACACCCACGCTGCACTCATTCAAAATGAGCTTCAGGCGCTTCGTGTTGTCGATGTGGTCGGCCTTGCCGGACACGGCGTAGCGGCTGCGGCCGCCGCCGATCGGCTCCTTATAAAGGTACAGCTCCTTGATATCGCGCGAGACGGTCGTCTGCTTGCTCTCGATGCCGCACTCGGCGAGACGCGCGATGAGCTCCTCCTGCGTCTCGATATTGTACTTTTCGATCAGCTCCAGGATCTTCTCTTGTCGCTTGCTCTTCATGGCTCTCTCCCATTTTCCTCCGCCCGGCCAGCTGCCGGCGCGGATGAGCTCTTCTCTCTTCTTTCTTCTCTCGTTCTGCGGTGGAATTTTTTACAGGTCGTCGCGGTTGACGGGGCAGGACATGCAGCGCGGGCCGCCGCGGCCGCGCGACAGCTCGGCAGACGGCACGGTCAGCACGTCGAGGCCGTGCTTTGCGAGCAAGTCGTTCGTCACATAGTTGCGCTCATAGGTGATGACGCGGCCCGGCGCGATACACAGCGTGTTCGAGCCGTCGTTCCACTGCTCGCGCTGCGCGGCCATCAGGTCGCCGCCGCCGCAGCGGATCAGGTCGACCGCGGGCAGCTTGAGCTCGAGGGCCAGAATGTCCTTGAGCTCTTCCTTGATCGCGCCAAAGCGGAGCTCACCGTGCTCGTCGAGCGTCATCTCATAAACGCTCAGCGGGCCCTCGATCTCGGGATGGATGGTGAACTTGTCGTAGTCGACCATCGTGAAAACCGTGTCGAGGTGCATGAACGCGCGCGTCTCGGGAATGTCGAAGGCGAGCACCTTCTTAAAGTCGGAATTTTGCAGAAGATTGCGCGCAAACGTCTCCGCGCCGGAGACCGTCGTGCGCTCGGACAGGCCGACGGCCACGATGTCCTTCGACAGCACGAGCACGTCGCCGCCCTCGATGGAATAGCTGTCGGACAGGTCGTACCACATCTTGTTGTCCTGCGTGGCAAAGTCGCGGTTGTAGAGGAACATGTACTTTAAGAGCAGGCTCTCGCGTTTGCGCGCAGGGGTATGCATGCGGTGGATGTTGATGCCCTCGCCCACGCAGGCGCCGGGGTCGCGGGTGAAGTACAGGTTCGGCATCGGGTCGGAGACGAACGGATAGTCGTCGTCGACTAAGTCCATCAGCGACGTCGGCTGCTTGGTGGCGACCTCGCAGCGCTTGATGCCCGCGATCATCTTCGTCACCATCTGCTTGGGCGGCATGTCGAGAAGCAAGCTCGTCATGCTCGCGCGCAGTCCCTTGGCGTGGATCTTACTGATGTTCAAAAAGTCGTTGACGAGCTGGATCTGGCGCGCGGGGTCGGCGATAGCCTTGGCGACCTCATCGACATAGTAGATGACCTCGACGCCGTTTTCGCGCAGGACCTCGGCAAAGCGGTCGTGCTCCTCCTGGGCGACCTTTAAGTACGGGATGTCGTCAAACAGCAGGCGCTCGAGCGTCGCGGGCGTCAGCGATTCCAGCTCCTCGCCGGGACGGTGCAGCAGCACCTTGTTGAGCTTTCCGATCTCGGAAAAGTTATGGATGCCTGAATACATAAGTCGTGCTCCCTTTCCCGGGATGCCGGCGGCTCTCTCATCGACCGCCCATACACCCCGACCTGTTTTCCCTGTCCGTGCCGCCGGAGCTCCCGACGGTCCGCGGATCGTTTTACCGTTATTACGCAGTAAAGTATACACTTTCAAAAGGCGCTTGTGATGTATCAGTGCTTTTGCCATTTCGTGTGCCAGTCATTCCTCCAGCTCTTCTTCCAGCGCTTTGCGCAATACGTCCATGCCCTGCCCCAGCCGCTCGTAGGATTCATAGGAGTAGTTGATGCGGATGTGGTCGCGCCCGCCGTTCTTGCAGGGGTAGAACACATGCCCGGGGATCAGCGTGACGCCCATGTTGTAGGCCCTGCGGATAAAGCGCTTGCTGTCCACCCCGTCCGGCAGCCTGCACCAGACATATACGCCGCCTCTCGGCTTTGTATAACTCACGCCGAGCGGCGCAAGCTCGTCGAGCTTTTGGCATACCAAATCTCGATTCGTGCGGTAGACGTCGCGAAATTTCAAAAGCGACGTGTAGTAAATGCCGTCGTCAAGGTACATGCCGAGGAGCTTTTGCGTCATCCAGTCCGAGGCCATCAGCCGCACGGAGACGAGGTAGCTCAGTGCGCGGATCAGATCGCGGTTGCCCGTGACAAAGGCAAGGCTCAGCCCCGGGATGAACGTGAGCGAGAACGAATAGATGTAAATAACATTTCCCGTCGTGTCGAAGGCCTTGATCGGCGGGAGCTTATCGCCGTCGTAGACGAGTTCGCTCGCCGCGTCCTCCTCCACGATCGGCACGCGGTAGCGGTTCGAGAGCTCAACGATCTTCTTGCGCCGCTCAAGCGACAAAATGTTTCCCGTCGGGTCGTGGTAGCTCGAATTGACGAAGATGAGCCGCGGGCGCGTCTGCGTGAGTAAGCTTTCGAGCACCTCGCAGTTCATGCCGTTCTCGTCGACGGGAACGGTCAGTATCTTCGCGCCCGCAAGCTCCATCACGCGGTACATGTCCGGGTGCACCGGCTCTTCCATCACCACGCTGTCGCCGGGCTTGACGAGCAGCGTCACGATAAAGTCGAGCGCCTGATTCGTCTCCGAGAGGATCTGAATTTCGCCCGAGGACGCCTTCACGCCCTTCGTGCCGAGAAAGGCCACGAGCTTCTGCCGCAGGAATTTATCGCCCTTATAGGGGCTGAAAAAATACTGGCACGGGCCGCTGCCCGTGAGCAACGCCGCGATATCTCCCGCAACGCGCTCGGACGTGTACACCTCGCGCGAGGCGACGCCGCTGCCGAGGGAATAGTGGCTCTCGTCCGTAAAGCGCTGGAACAGGTCGTCAAATGTCTTTTCCATGTCGAGGTACTTTTCCGCCACCTCGCTGACCCAGTTGACGCGGCCGGGCTGCGCGCCCTCGCCGCCCCTTTCGTCCTGCGCGTCATTTTCGTCGTTTGCCGCGGCCACGATGTAGCCCACGCCCTGGCGCGACTCGATCCACGCGTCGCTCTTGAGCTCGCTGTAGGCCTTGACCACGGTGTTGCGGTGCACATCCAAGATCTGCGCGAGCGCGCGCTCGCTCGGCAGCGCGCTCCCGCGGGGCAGCGCGCCGCTGATGATCTGCGACTTGATCTGGTCGGCGATCTGCAGATAGACCGGCACCTTCGAAAACTTGTCGATGCTGACTTTCATGTACTTCTCTTCTCCCTCTCGCCGGCAGGCCGCGCTCTCACCCGCAGCCGTCGGAATTTGCGTTGGTCTCGCAGAGGTCTCTCTGTTCGCATTTTACCACATAACCGTGTGCGTTGTACAGTCATTTTTGTGCATATGACATAAAATCCAAAAAGAAAGAGCCAAGGCATCCCGATGAGATGCCTCGACTCTTTCAGGTCAGCAACCTGAGTAAGGGAAAAGAAGCTTTTCCTTTTTAGAACAGCAGATGCGCGATGGGGCAGACGATCAGCAGGCTGATGATGGTGCGCTCCAGGAAGATGACGAACAGCTCCCAGATGTTGAGAGGAAGCTTGGAGCCGAGGATCAGGCCGCCGACCTCAGAGAGGTACAGAACCTGCGTGACAGATACGACAGCGACGATGAATCTGGCCATCTCGCTGGTGCACTCCGCGATCAGGACGGCGGGGGTGAGCATATCGGTGAAGCCGACGATCATCGTGGAGGCAACAGCGTCCGCTTCGGGCACCTGAAGAAGCTGGAGCAGCGGGCGGAACGGGATGCCGAGCCATTCAAAGATTGGCGTGTAGTTGGCAAGGATCAGAGCGACAGTACCAATGGCCATGACGGAGGGCAGAACGCCGAACCACATGCTGCAGGCGTTCTTGGCGCCGCTCTTGAAGAATTCACCGATGCCCTTGTGCTCGGCAACGCGCTTCATGGCGAGGTCCATGCCGTACTCAACGTTGCTCTTGTAGCCCTCGGGGAGGGTGTCGGGAGCGGCCTTGCCTTCGACTAAGTACGTGTTGGGCTTTTTGCGCAGGGGGTAGAGGTAGGGACACACGATCGCGCAGACGATACCGACGAAGCAGACGATCAGGTAGTAGATGCCGAAGTAATCGAGCAGCCCCACCGTATCGAGAACGACGAGGGTAAACGTGATGGAAACAGCGGAGAACAGCGTGGCGATGATGCTTGCTTCCTTGGCGGAATAGTAGCCGCCTTCATACTGGTTGCAGGTCAGCATAACGCCGAGCGTACCGTCGCCGATCCAGGAGGTGATGCAGTCGACCGCCGCGCGGCCGGGGACCTTGAAGAGGGGACGCATGACCTTGGTGAGCAGCGCACCGACGAACTCCAGCAGGCCGAAGTCGAGCAGCAGCGGCAGCAGCAGGGCCGCGATGACGAAGATGATAACGAGCGTGGTGAGCAGGTCATAAAGGACAAATCCGCCCTGACCGCCGCCGGTGATCATACCGATGAGACCCACGCCGTCCTCGCCGACACCCAGATAGGTGAGCCACACGAAGATGACCGCGAGCACGCGGAGCACGACCCAGATGGGTTTGCAGGCGAAGCATTCCTTCATGATGTCGCTATTCATAATGAATTTGGGTTTTGCCAGCGCAATGAGGGACATCACCGCGGAAACGGTGAGGATCAGCACGCACAGCAGCGGCAGGAAGCCGCCGATGTAGCCCGAGATGATGTCGGCAAGGATCTTGACCACAACGGTCCAATCGCCGTCAGCATTCTTCACCGGGATCATAAACAGGATGATACCAGTGATCGACGGGATGATGAACAGAGCTTTCAGTTTCGCGTTACTTTTGGTTTCCATTCTCTCTCCTCCTTCATATTGGCAAGTCGGGCCGGAAGGCGGTCTCTCTCATAGCCGCTTCCCCGGCAGACAGCTCTTGCCTTTACTTTATACGAATTCAGCAGTAAAGCAAGTGCCAGCAACGTTCTCAATTTGTATACCAGCAATAAATTTCTCCATTTTGTCATTCACTTTTTTGTCGAACCTGTATGTATCTTTTTTGCTTTTTGGGAAAAAGCCCATTTTCCCTTGCCGTTTCAGGGATTTTGGAGAAGAAAAAGGGAGACGCGATACGCGTCTCCCTCCCGTTTGCTTTATTGCAAGTTTTCAACGTCCTTCTTGCCGACCGCCATGCGCTTCCATTGCTCAGGAAGGCCCGGCGCGATGAGCGGGAACAGATTTTCCGTGTCCGACGTCGGCTGGATGTTATAGGTGCCGTACTTGTTGACAAGATCGGCGCAGTCGTCCGGCTGGCCGAAGCGCGCCTTGAGCATCGGTGCCAGGTCATACGGCATGCCGGGGTCTTTTCGCGGCATAAAAATCACCTCCGGACTTAGTATGTCCGGAGGCGGCAGATTTTTTCGATTTGTCTCGCTCACGCGCGCAGCGTTTTGGGGTACACGCCCGCGTCGTGTAATTTCTGAAGCTCGCGCTGCACCATTTCCTTATCCTCGTGATACGTCATGCCGAACCAGCGCGCGCTCGAGCGCAGAACGGAGACACTGAGCTCGCCGCGGTCGATGAGCTCGCCGATCAGGCTCGGCAGCAGGCACTCTTTTTTGAGCTCTCCGTCGGGCAGCGCGCGGAGGAAATCCTTAAAATACGCGTCCAGCTTTTCAAACAGCCACGGCGTAAAGCCCCAGAAGTTCATCGAGACCGGCGTCTCGGGCGCGTAGACCGGGCCGTCGCCGTTTTCCTGAATGTCGCGGATCTTGCCGTCGGCGCAGGGCTTTAGGTGGAACGTTTCGACCACGCGGTCGAGCATCCCCTGTTCGTTCACATGGCACACGCCGCGCGTGACCGTGCCGTGCTCGCTCACGGTGTTGCAGAGGTCGTAGCCGACCATCGTGCCCTCGCCGCTTTCGGCGAGCATTGAGAGCTCGGCGTAGATCGTCTTGAACGCGTCCACGCCGTAATAGTCGTCGGCGTTGATAACGACGAACGGCTCGTGCACAAATTCGCGCGCGCATAAAAGCGCGTGCACCGTGCCGAACGGCTTGACGCGATCAGACGGCACCGTGTAAAAATCGGGCACGCTCGAAAAATCCTGATACGCATAGCAGACCTCGACATTGTCCCCGTCCGCCGTTTTGCGCGCGGCAAGGTGATGTCCGACCATGTTCTCCATCAAGTCGCGCATGTCGGGCTTGATGATGAAGACCACCTTCGTAAAGCCCGCGCGCAGCGCGTCGAAAATGGAGTATTCCATCAAAATTTCGCCGTTCGGGCCGATGCCGTCCACCTGCTTATTGCCGCCGTAGCGCGAGCCCATGCCCGCCGCCATAATGACCAGCGCTGCTTTCATAAAAACAAAACTCCTCTCCAAGTTCTCGATCTCGTTGTTCCGAGCTGCGCACCGCGCGCTCGTCTCCGCCCATCATAGCGTATCCGAACCGGCATTGCAACCGTCTTTTTCGTCTCTTGTCTTTTGCCGCAGGCGTGTTATACTGGTGTAACTATTTCTTAACACCGAGGTCACACCATGGAAGGATTTCTGCATGCCGTCTCTTCTGTCACCATCATCCTGCTGCTGACGGCGACGGGCTATTTCTGCGCGGCCAGGGGCTGGATGGGCCCGCAGGCCAAGGCCTTTATCGGCAAGTTCACGCTCTCTGTCGCCATCCCCTGCATGTCGGTCTACGGGCTGACGAATAACCTGACCCGTGATCTTCTGGTTCAGTCGGGCAGCTTTCTGCTCGTGCCGCTGCTCGGCACCGTGGTCATCACGATCCTGTCACTGCTCGTCGGCAGGCTCTTGAAGCTGCCGCGCAAAAAGCTCGGCGTTTTTATGATGATGTGCTCGGTGTCGAACGCCATCTTCGTCGGCCTTGCGATGTGCACCGAGCTCTTTGGCGACACCTGCACGCCCTACGTCATGCTCTACTACCTCATCAACACCAGCTTTGTCCAGCTGCTGTTTCTCTCGCTTGTGCGCTGGTCGGGCGAGAGCCGCGGCTTTGACCTCAAGATGCTCCAGAAATTCCTGACCACGCCCGCCGTCATCGCCGTTTTCGTCGGCCTCGCGCTCGTGTGGTTTGAAGTGAGGCTCCCCTCGCTCGTGATGAGCTACTGCCGCTATATGAACAACCTTGTCACGCCGCTGGCGCTGCTGCTCACGGGCTATATCATCCACGACATCGGGCTCAAAAATGTCCGGCTCGACCGCGACTTAGGCATCGCGATGATCTTCCGCTTCCTGCTCGCACCGATGCTCTCGGTCGCGCTGTGCAGGGCGTTCGGCGTGACGGGCCTTGCTCACGACGTGCTCATCGTCGAAACGGCGATGCCGGTCGTGACGCAGACGGTCGTCGCCGCCGCGGAATACGGCGCGGACGAGGAATTCGCCGCGCAGGGCGCGGCGCTCTCCACGATCGCGTGCTTCGTCGTGATCCCCGTGCTGATGCTGATTTTGTAATCAAGAAAGGGGCAAAGCCACTTTTTTGAGAAGGTTTCGCTGCGTTCTGTGCCTCGGTTGTCCGCTAAAAGCGGACAATTCGACCTTACACCGTTGCGGCACGATTCCCGCGCCCTTGCAGGCGCGCCAATCGTGCCGCTTCCTCGAAACCGACTTGCTGTTTCTGCCGCTGGCGGCACTTCGCCGGTTTCCACTTCGCGCAAAGAGTTTTCTGCCAGAAGGTGAATTGCCCCACAGCGGGCAAGAGAAGCCCCTCTGGAGGGCGCACATGTCGCGGCGGAAAACCGATTTGAATTTATTTCGTGCCGTGCGCGGCACCTGGGCAGCCGTTGGCAGCTTTGCTGCCTTACGGATGCTGCGTACCCCTTGCGGGTAAAAACTCTGCGAGGCTCTCTACCCTGAAAAGAATCCCGCGCCGTGGGTGCGGGGATTTTTTTATCTTCAATTTCCGATCAGTGCGGACAGGCCGCCGGTTCTCAGCTCGTCTTTGTAGTAGTTGAGCTCATCGCCGATGAGCTCGTCGAGCACGCGCATGCCCAACACCTCGACAGGGGCCTTGTCGTCCGTCAGGATGCAGCTTCCGCCCTCATAGGGCGTGAGCTTCGAGTAGACCGTGCGCATCATATCGGCATAGTCGCTGTCCTTGAGCTTTGCGATGCTGCACAGGAACGTCTTCTCCCAGTCATCCGCGTTCGTGCAGAAAACCTCGGTATTCGTGTTGCCCCTCACCGGCGCGGTGACGGTGTGCTGGAAGACACTCGCCATCGTGTCGCAGAGGTATTCGTTGATCGAGCCGTCCTCCGCGGACGTCATGTTGAGGTTCACGACCATCACGCCGTTCGGCTTCAAATGAGAGCGCACTTCATTGAAAAACTCGACGCTCGAGAGCTGGAACGGGATGGTGATATCCTGATAGGCGTCCACCATGATGACGTCAAACTTCTCCTTCGACGCGGCAAGGTACGCGCGCCCGTCCTCGACCGCGACGGTCACGCTGCCTGGAAGTCCGAAGTAGTCCGTCGCGATGCCGGCAATTTTTTTGTCGATCTCCGCGCCCTGCACACTCGCGCCGGGGAAATAGCGCGTGCAGTAGCTCGCGTACGTGCCAGAGCCCATGCCGAGGATCATCACGCTGCGGTTTTCGTTGTCCGTGCCGTCCATGCCCGCCATGCAGGGCGCGGCGAGCGCGTAGTCATAGTACATGCCCGTCAGCGCGTCGCCCTTGACCTGCACGCTCTGCACACCGAAGAGCACGTTCGTCGAGAGCGTCGTGCGCTTCGCGTCGTCCTGCACCTGCAAATAGTTGTAGATGGACTCGTCCTCAAGCGTGATGTCGCTCTGCCAGAAGGCGAAGCTGTAAGACGGCAGGGCAAAGCACAGTCCAGCGATCAAAAGGACGGAGACGATCCCTGGCACGCTCTTTTTCTTCTCGAACACGAAGTACGCGATGCCGATGGCCGCGAGCACACCGGAGAAGATCAAAAACGTTGCCGCCGTGCCGACGGCGGGGATCGTCACAAACGTCGGCACGAAGGTTCCGATGATGCTGCCGATGGTGTTGAGCGCGTTGAGCCTGCCCACGGTCTTGCCCGTGTCGTCGAGATTGTCGACCGTGAAGCGCGTGAGCGACGGCGTGACGGTGCCGAGCAGCACGCACGGGAACGCGAAGATCACAAGGCACGCCGCGAGCGCCGCCCAGACGAGGAAGTTTTTCGTCACAAAAAGCGCCAGCAGCAGCGAGATGCCCGCGATCAGGTACCGTCCCACAAACGGGATGAGCGCGATCCAGATGGCCGCGATGATGAGGCGGCGGTAGAGCTTATCGGGCGTCGCGCTCTTGTCGGCGAGCTTGCCGCCCCAGACGTTGCCGATAGCCATCGCGATCATAATGACGCCGATGATAACGGTCCACACGATCTGCGACGAGCTGAAGTACGGGGCCATGAGCCTGCTCGCACCGAGCTCGACCGCCATGACGGACATACCGGCAAAAAATTCGGTCAGGTATAAAAAGTATTTGCTGCGGATGAGTTTATTTTCCATGCAGGACCTCCCTGTCGTTTCGTTTGTGCCGTCTTCGGTGTAGACAGAGAAATTATAACATGCCTGAACCGCTTTGCACAACGTTTTTGCCGCATATTCATTCCCGATGCGCATATTCCCTCTCTGCACGCATATAGATGGAGCAACATGAGTCAGGAGTGTGCTGCATGAAGGGTAACATGGAAGAGCGCGCCTGCGCGCTGGCCGCCTACATCATCGAAAACCGCGCCACCGTGCGCGCCGCGGCAAAAAAGTTCGGCGTGAGCAAGTCCACCGTGCACAAGGACTTACAGGACCGCCTGCCGCAGTTCAACCGCAGCCTATACTTGCAGGTCAAGGAGGTGCTGGAGGTCAACAAGGCCCAGCGCCACATCCGCGGCGGCATGGCCACGCGAAAAAAATACAAGGGATTTTGAAACTTTTTTCGACTTTTTGCGTCTAACATAAAAGTGTGACTCCTGCGCGGCAAAATTACTCTTGCACAATTCCGCCGCGCAGGGTAGAATGCATTATTGTAAACCAAAAGAAAAATGATCGGAGCAACAAGATGAGAAAGCAGGACTATTACGAGCCAATCATCGGCCGCGAAAGCGAGCCGCGCCGCAGGCCGAAGAAAAAGAAGAAACGCGCAAATCGCGGTGAGCGCGCGGTCGTCACGCTTCTGTCGCTTCTTTTCCTGACCGTGGCCGTCGTGGCGACGGTCAAGTACGTCGTGCGCGCGCCTGAGCCCGTCACGGACGGTGAAGACCAGCAGACGCAGCAGGACGGCACGGCGGAGGACAGCGACGCCATTCAAACCATTTCTAACGGCAAAGAGCGCAAAAAATACTGCTATACGATCCTCGCCTACGGTGTGGACAACGACGCCGGCGGCAGCGACACGAACATGCTCGTGCGCTTTGACGCGGAGAACAAGAAGATCGACGTCGTCAGCCTGCCGCGCGACACGCTGATGAGCAACGGCCGCAAGCTCAATTCCTCCTACAATAACGGCGGCACGGAAAAGCTGCGCAGCAACATTGAAGATATGCTCGGCGTCCCCGTGGACTTCTACGTCTCCGTCGACCTGAAGGGGTTCATCGCGCTCATCAACCAGATCGGCGGCGTCGACTTCGACGTGCCCGAGGACATGGACTACGACGACCCCTATCAGGATCTGCACATTCACTTCAAAAAGGGATTGCAGCACCTCAACGGCCAGCAGGCCATGGAGGTCGTGCGCTTCCGCCACAACTCCGACAAGCATAAGCCCGCCTACGGCGGGCGGCAGGATATCGGCCGCATCGGCACACAGCAGGCGTTTTTGAAGACCGTGGCGCAGAAGCTGATGAAGATTGAAAACGTTCCCGCGATGGCGGAAACGTTCTTAAAATATGTCAAGACCGACCTGACGCTCGGCAACCTTGTGTGGCTCGCCAACCAGGCGCTCTCCATGGGCGGGACGGACGCCATCAGCTTTGCCACGCTCCCCGGCGACGGCGCGGGCTGGTACAATGGCAAGTCCTTCTACACGCTCTATCCCGAGCAGGTGCTCGAGATGACGAATTCGATGCTCAACCCCTATGTCGCCGACATCACCGCAGACGAACAGAACATTTTAGTCCCGTGATCCCCGTGAAATTTTGAGAATGTGAGAAAGAGAGAGCAAACGCCATGAAGTTCCGCTTTGCGCTGCTTGTCGCGGCGCTCGCACTTGCGCTGAGCATCAGCGCCTTTGCTTACAGCGAGGAGCCCGCGCAGGACACTGCCGCTCCCGCACAGGAGGAAACGACGACAGACGACAGCACCCCGTTTGTGCTGCTTCGCGTCTACGAGGGCCAGTTTGCCGACGTGAAAGACGGCGACTGGTTCGCCCCCTCGGTCGTCTCGGCCTATGAATACGGCGTACTCAACGGCCGCGGCGAGGATTCCTTTGCGCCAAGCGGCAATGTGACGATCGCCGAGCTTTTGACCATCGCCGCGCGGCTGCGCGCCATCTACACGACCGGCAGCGACGCGGTCATCCCCACAGCGAAGGAAAACGAGGCGTGGTATGCGCCGTATGTCTCGTACTTGAAGAGCCAGAATTTGCTCGACAACAGCTTTGAGGGCTTCTACCTCCTGCCCGCGTCGCGCGCGCAGATGGCGGGCATTTTCGCCTTCGCCGTGCCGGAGGAATGGTACACCGAGCCCAACGCCTCGCTCGTCACCTCGGCCTACGCGAGCCGCGACTACATCGCCGACGTGACGGACAAAACGCCCTACCGCAGCGAAATTCTGCTGATGTACCGCCGCGGGCTGCTCTCCGGCATGGACGCAAAGGGCAGCTTTTATCCCGACCGCAGCGTCAGCCGCGCGGAAATTGCGGCGCTTCTGACGCGCGTTGTCAAACCTGAAATGCGCCTGACGCTCACGTGGACGGTCGCGCCGTATCACTCCGTGAAAAACGCGACGCTCGCGAGCCTTGTCAAAGCGCCCACAAACACATCGCTCCCGACGTCGGCCAAGGACACCGCCGCCATCGACGGTTTGGTTCGCAATATGCTCGCGCGCGGCGAGCACACGATCACGCTGAACTACTCCAAGGCCCTCACCACCGCCACCGCCAGCGCGCTGACGCAGGCGTTCACCTCCTGCGTCAAAACATACTGCGAGCAGATGTACAACGCCGTCTCCTGCCGCTCGTATTCGACGGGCAAGGTCGTACTCACGTTTTCGTCCACCGCCTGTACGGACAAAACGCTCGAATCGTACCGCGCCAAGGCGCTCGCCGCCGCGATCAAGGTCCACGACTCCCTTTGGGAGAGCGGCACGCTGAGCTACGACATGAGCCAGTATGAGATCGCGCGCACGTATTTTCAATGGCTGTGCGACCACTGCCGCTACGATAACGCCGCCGCAGACGATTCCGCGAGCCATCTTGCCTACGGCGCGCTTGTCAGCGGCCTTGCCGTGTGCGACGGCTACACGGGCGCTTACAATCTGCTCTTGAAGCTCGAGGGCATCGAGTGCACCTCGCTTTTTAACGACAGCCACATCTGGACGCTCGCGACGCTGGACGGCACGCAGTACCACATCGACGTCACCTGGGGCGACCAGTACGGCCGCACAGACCTGCGCTACTTCGGCATGAGCGAGGAGCAGTCCTACCAGTGCCACCCGTGGGGCACAGCGGACAAAAAGAAATAAGGATCGACATATAGGGAGCCCTGAGACGGTATGTCTCAGGGCTCCCTTTTTTATCACCATTTGAGCTTTGTGCGCACGTGCGTCAATGGCAGGTGAAAGCTCTCCCGCAGGACGTTGCGATGTTCCGGAGGAAAGTGCTCCTCTGAAAATTCATACAGCGGCAGAACCGAACCGTACTGCTGCGCGGTCTCGTAGAACCAGCAGCTGAATTCCAGACGTTCGAGCTTCGTTTGCAGCGCCGTGATCTGCGCGCGGACGTTGTCGCGCTCTTTGGCAAGGATGTCGCGGCGGGCGCTGAGTGTCTCTCCGCCGGGCCGGATGAGCGGCAGGAACGAGCGAATCTCCTTGAGCGGAAGACCGCAGAATTTCAGGTACTCGATGATTGAAAGTGTTGCAATATCGTCGTCTGTGTACGTTCGCTGCCCATTGCTGGCGCGCACACCGAGAGACAGCAGCCCCTCCTTTTCATAGTAGCGCAGGGTCGATGGGGCAATATTCATCATGCGTGCCACTTCTCCGATTGTATAAGGCATACGAAAATCTCCTTAAAAAACTGTTAAGATGACTGCGTGAAAACCTATTGACTTAAAGGCGACTTTAATAGTTACAGTTTACTTATCCAAATCGGTATTGTCAACAGGAATCAACGGGTAAATTTTCTTCCGTTTATGCATGATGTTCCGATGCCGACAGTTTTTAAGAAGGAGAAAGAAGCTATGAGAAAAATGATGCAGCGATCCCTGAGCTGTCTGCTGACTCTCGCGATGGTCGTCACGATGCTGATGACCAGCACGCTCGCAGCAGAGAAAAGCGCAAAACTGGAATTTGACTATTCCGCCAACTACGAATCCTCCAAGGTCGTCAGTCTCGAAGTCTACAAGGGCTACCCCGCAGACAGCTATGCCAAGGAAGAAGAGATCTTCTCCCAGCTCGAAGCGATCACCCCGCAGGCTGACGGCAGCTACGTCGTCACCGCTCCCGGCACCTATGCCTACCATGTACACGGCACCGGCTACTACAACATTCTCCAGCTCTTCAACGTGACCGAGGCCGACCTCACCGCCGGCGTGAAGAAGCTTTCCGTCATCGGCGGCAAGCTCGGCGGCAACGGCTTCGAGCCGACCATCAAGCCGGAGAAGGCCCCCGCTTCCTATAAGGTAGACCTCCGCGACAGTATGCTTATCTTCTGGCCTGAGGAGATCAACAAGCACTTCGCCCTCGAGCCGCAGAACTACACCACCCCCGCCTTCGACGGCAAGCACGCCGCCAACGAGTTCACCTCTCAGGAAGAGCTGATGGCCTTCCTCAAGAAGATGGACGCCGCTTCCGGCACCATGCATCTCTACTCTGCCGGTACGACCCCGAACTACAAGTATGACCTCCCCCTGGCACTCTTCACCACCTCCGAGATCCCCGCGAACGCCACGCTCGCCGAGGCCGCCAAGATCGTCAAGGGCAACGGCAAGCTGAACGTCTGGTATCAGGCGCAGATCCACCCCAATGAGCCCGCCGCCGGTGAAGGCGCGCTCGTGATGATCGACAACTTTGTCAACGATCCCACTTACAAGGCGCTGCTCGACAAGATCAACATTGTCATCGTCCCCCGCATCAATCCCGACGGCTCCTATCTCTTCAGCCGCGCCACCTACGACGGCTTTGATATGAACCGCGACCATATGTCCCTCAAGGCAGCCGAGCTTGCCCAGCTGCACACCGCCTACCGCCTGTTCATGAGCGAGGTTGTCCTCGACACGCATGAGTTCACCTTCTACGGCGCTTACAACGACGACTGGACGAGCGCCGGTGAATACATGGAGAATGCGGACGATCTTGAGACCACCCCCGCCACCAGCCTGAACAACAACCCCGCCGTGACGAAGATCGGTCTCGACATGGCCAAGCGCGCCTTCTCCGACGCTACGAACGCCGGCCTGCGCGTCAATCACTACGGCACCACCGTCAATAACCCCATCGGCCGCGCCTACTTCGGCCTGTTCAATGCGGTTTCCTTCCTCATTGAGACGCGCGGCATCGGCGCCGGCCGCCAGAACTTTGAGCGCCGCGTCTTCTCTCAGGAAGTTGCCACCACCTCTTACATCACCTATGCCGCCGAGCACGCCGACGAGATCATGAAGGCGGTCGCCGCCGCCCGTGCCGATGTTGTCGCCAAGGGCAAGACCTATGAGGAAAGCGACGTTCTCGCCCTCTATCAGACCAAGTCCGGCAAGACTCTGACCGACTACACCGCCGCGACCGTGCAGTACAGCGTCGCCGACGGTAGTGAGAAGGTCAGCAAGGCGTATCCCCTTTCCCTGAACGACACTCTGACCCGCAGCCGCGTCCGCCCGACCGCCTATGTCATTCCCGCGGACACCGCCAACATTGAGAAGATCCTCTACATCATGGACAATCAGGGCGCTGAGTACTACAAGCTCAACGCCGGTACCACCGCAAGCCTCCAGCAGTACTACTATGTCGGCGACTACATGGTGAACGGCAAGGCCAAGGGCATTGAGGCCGGCCTGCGCGACACCGCCGACGTGACTTTCGCCAGCGGCGCTTATGTCTTCCCGATGGATCAGGTCGCCAGCAACGTCATCGCCATGCTTTGCGAGCCCGACGTCACCGACTCCAACGGCTACGACGGCACGCTCTATCAGTACAAGCAGATCGACTACGACAAGTCGACCATGAACTTCCCGCTCTACCGCTACACGGGCAACGACCCGCGCACGACACTTGTGAGCAGCGGCACCTCCGCCGAGCCCACCCAGCCCACGCAGCCTGAGAAGCCCTCCCAGCCCGCGAGCAGCGATACCTATACCGTCGTCTCCGGCGACAGTCTGTGGAAGATCGCCAGCAAGCAGCTCGGCAATGGCAACCGCTGGACTGAGATCTATGACCTGAATAAGGACACCGTCAAGTCCCCCTCGGTCATTTTCGTCGGTCAGATCCTCAAAATGCCTCTCACGGCAGTGAGCCAGTAAAAAATACGTCAGTGTTTTTTCTCCACAAATCCCCTTCGAACGGGAAAGCGCCTTCCGCGATGCGGAAGGCGCTTTCCTTTTTATTTTCAAATCTCGAATTGCTGACCGTCGCGCGTGATGCGCGCGATGATGCCCTTTTCGTCCGGGTGCGCGGCGATGTAGCGGTCGATGACCTCATACTTTTTCCACATGTGCATCGGGAAAACGTGCTGCACCGTCACATTCTTCAGCAGATACTCGATGCCGAGGCCCTCGCTGCCTTCACCCAGGCGCGGGTCAAGCGGTGCCATCGCCGCCGTGATCTCGGGCGCGATGTTGTTGTCCGTCGCCTCGTTGCGCACGGCGGAGGCGAGCTTTTCAATGGCCGCATGGTAGTGAACGGTCATGTTGTTGCAGTAAGCCTTGCCCTCGCTCTCCCAGTTCCACCAGTTGAGGTCGCCCCCGTGGTAGACCATCTTCCCCTCAGCGCGCAGAAGATAGGCATTGCCGATGTCCGTCGACTTGATGGCGCGGATGCTCAAATCCTCGCCCGCGACGTCGGTGAGCAGGATGCTGTCGGGCCGCAGGACGGTCGTGCGGGCAAAGGCCTCGTCGGAGATGTTCAGCCATTGCCGCTTGCGCTCGGTGAGGCGCGTGTCGCGCGAGACGAAAAAGCGCGCGTCGGGGTACTTTTCCAAAAGTGTGAACACCTTGGCGTCGAAGTGGTCCTCGTGGCTGTGGCTCGCAAAGACGAGCAAGGGCTTTTCGGGGTTTAATTCCGGCAGCGCGCCCGTGTAGTCGGGCTCGTAGGTATAGTCAAAGAGCGTGTAGAACTTGTCCCATTCGACAAGATACGCGCTGTGGGCGATAAACGTGACGGTCATGCGGTTTCTCCTTTCGCTGTGGAGGATGGAAGTTTGCTTGTAGTATCATAGCAGACGCCGCGGCGCGGCGCAAGGGAAAAGGCTTTGCAAAATCGCGCGGATATGGTAAAATATTTGAATCTATCCCCTGACTTCACGAAAGGAGCCGCGCGATGCTGAAAAAAGCCTATGTCGAGATCACGAACCGCTGCAACCTCGCCTGCTCCTTCTGCCCCAAGACGAAGCGCGAGCCGCGCACGATGAGCGCACAGGAATTCGGCCTCGTCCTCTCGCGGCTTGAGGGGTATGTGCAGTACGTCTACCTGCATGTGATGGGCGAGCCGCTGCTGCACCCCGAGCTGCCGACGCTCCTCGCCCTCGCCAAGGCGCGGGACATGAAGATCTGCATCACGACGAACGGCACGCTGCTCCAAAAGCGTTCCGATGAGCTGCTTGCCGCCGAGAGCCTGCACAAGATCAGCGTCTCGCTCCACAGTTTTGAGGGCAACGACGGCGCGGACGAGCAGGAGCTTTCTTACCTGACACAGGTCTGGAACTTTGCTGAAAAGGCCGCGAAAAAAGGCGTCATCGTCGCGCTGCGCCTCTGGAACGACGGCGGCGCGGACGCGCGCAACGGCGAAATTCTCGACTTTCTGCGCTCCCGCACAGGCGATAACTGGCCCGAGATGCGAAACGGCAGCTTTCTTCTGCGCGACCACCTGTATTTGGAGCGCGCGGGCAAATTCGACTGGCCCGATCTGAGCGCCGGCGAATCCGGTGCGCAGTTCTGCTACGGTCTGCGCGACCAGCTCGGCGTGCTTGTCGACGGCACGGTCGTGCCTTGCTGCCTCGATCATGAGGGCGATGTGGCGCTGGGGAACCTCTTCACTCAGCCGCTTACCGAAATTCTGACCTCCCCGCGCGCGTGCACTCTGCGCGAGGGTTTCTCCCGGCGG
>ERZ773138.1583-NODE-1583-length-20580-cov-14.653203_pt1 | contig 20580 bp, 14 predicted proteins | sample MGYA00511114_ERZ773138 | MGnify/ENA primary metagenome ERZ773138 (study PRJEB29015, sample SAMEA2737805) | human gut metagenome | biome: human gut; feature: human-associated habitat; material: faeces | place: China | collected 2012 ...
GAAATATCTTGGAAAAATTGGGCGATTCGCTCGTAAAAGGTTGACGCGGCTGCGTTCGGGGGTATATCATATTTGTATACAACCTTGCGCGGAGGGAGGAACGCACGGTGATCCGAATCGGCATTGTGGACGATGAAAAACGAGAAAGAGACCAACTGAAACAGGCGCTGGCGCGGTTTAGCGCGGAGAACGGCACAGAACTGAATGTACAGGAGTTCGACTGCGCGGCAGTCTATCTGGCGGCGCAAGACCGTGATTTTGACATTTTATATCTGGACATTGATATGCCGCAGATGTCCGGCATGGAATTGGCCGAAAAAATCCGGGAGACAGATCAAGACGTCATCCTCATTTTCTGCACGAATTTGCAGCAATTCGCGCTGAACGGGTACAGCGTCGGCGCACTGGGCTTTATTGTAAAGCCGATACAGTGGTACTCCTTCCATATGTATCTGACGCGGGCGCTGAAGGCGCTGCAAAAGCGCGCCGGTCAAAAGACTGCGCCGCCGCACATTGTCGTCAAGGACGGCACCGTGACGCGGCTGCTGGATGCAGCGGAAATCGCCTATGTGGAGGTGCGCCAGCACGACCTGCTGTACAACCTGTGCGGTGGGGACGGTAAGACCGAGATCATCAAAAACCGCGGTTCGATGCAGGAAATCGCGGCGCAGCTGACGCCTTACGGCTTTGTGCGATGCAGCGCCAGTTATCTTGTGAACCTGCGCTGTATCACGGCGGTAAGCCGTATGAATGTCTATATCGGCGGGGCGGCACTGCCCATCGGGCGCACCTACAAGGACGCCTTCACCGAGGCATTCTCCCGATATATGGCAAAAAAGGAGTGGGAAGACCCGTGCCGGTCATAAATTGGATACTGAACCAGCAAATCCAGCTGGGTATGATTCTGTGCGCCTGCCTGTTTGTCCCGTGGGGGCAGCGCCGCAGCTGCTTCGTTCCGCGGTTGGCGGCGGGTGTATGGGCCTTTCTTGCGCTGACGGACACCCTGGCATTCCTGCCGCTTTGGGCAAAATTGCTGCTGTATACAACGCTGCTGTTTGACCTGATATGGTTCAGCTTTGACTGCAGCCCGCTGCACGCCCTGTTTTATACAACCTGTGCCTACGCGGTGCAGCACATTGCCAGTAAGCTGGCCTATATGCCTATTATTTGGCTGGTTCACCATGGGCGCACGGACAGGCTCGATAGCTTTTTCATTCTGCTTTTCAGCAACCTTGTGGTCTGTCTGGTCATCTACCGGCTGTTCACCCTGCGCATCCGGCGCGGGCGCCTGCTGTTTGACAATGTCAAGACCGTGCTTTACTCCGGCTTTTTCCTGATTGCCGCGGTCTACCTGAGTGTTGTGCTGGAGGATGTTCTGGACAGCAGCGCAGAGTCCTACCTGACCGCCTATCTGGCGCTGAATGCGTTCTGCATCCTGTTTGCCATCACGATTCTGGCGCTGGAATTTTCAAATTGCAGCATCAAGAGTCTGGAACAAGAGAATGAAATGCTGGCGCAGCTGCTGGAATGTGACAAGCAGCAGTATGAGCAGGCAAAAAAAGACATGGAAAAAATCAACATCCGCTACCATGACCTGAAACAGCAGTATTCCCGCGCCACAGATGAGGAACGCGCCCGTCTGGAAGAAGAAATGAACAACCTGAACCTGCGCTATCTCACCGGGAATAAGGCGCTGGACATCACACTGACCCAAAAATCGGCACTCTGCGGGCAGGCAGGTATTCAGCTGGTCTGCTCGGCAGACGGCAGCTGTCTGGAGGATATGAAGCACTACCACATTTACTCCCTGCTGGGCAATGCGCTGGACAATGCCATTGAGTGTCTGACGCAGGTAAACGATGCGTCTAAGCGGGTCATCACACTGGACATCAGCCGCTGCCGTGACATGGCTGTCATCCGTGTGCAGAACTACACCCCCGCACCGCCGACACTGCGGGACGGCGCTATCGTCACAACCAAGCGGGATACCGAGGGGCATGGCTACGGCATAAAAAGCATCAAAAGCATTGCCGAGCTGTACGGTGGCACGGCAGACTGCTTTGTGGAGGACTCGATTTTTTACTTAGTTGTCACATTCCCCTGCGGGAAAAGCCAAAAACAAACTGCATAACCCAAAAGCGACTGCCGAAAGGCGGTCGCTTTTCTTCGTTGTCATTTGTGCCGTGTTTTTTGACATTTACGCCAACTGCATTGACCCGGTCAACGCTTCCCTTTATGATAGCTTTGTGAAAAAGATATGAACGGTTTCTGCAAAAGGGAAGTGCACAGCCCTTGGCAGCAAGCGCATCGTATCATTCATCTGTGACAGTTTAGGAAGGAGAAAAACCTATGGCACAAAAGGAAACCTCAAGCAAGTCCCGCCGTTGGCTGGGCTTGTCCGGCGCGGCTGTGCTGGTGGCCAACCTTGTCCTGACCGGAACGACTATTGCGTTCCAGCAGGAAGGCGAAGTCAACCACGCACTCGGCATCGAAGGCGCTGGCGCATCTTACGGCGGCACGGAGTTCTCCGCTGACGGCACCCTGTCTGATGCAAGCTACGAAAAGTACATCGAAGCCGCTTATCAGTTCTGTGAGCAGGAAGAAGAAGAGGGCAGCGTGCTGCTCTACAACCGCAACAATGCCCTGCCGCTTTCCGAGTCTGAGCGCAACGTAACGGTCTTTGGCCGCGGCAGCATCGACCCGGTGTTCCGCAGCACCGCAGGCGGTTCCTCCACAAACCCGGATTACCAGAAAACCCCCGTTGACGCCCTGCAGGATGCCGGCTTCAACGTGAACCAAACCGTGCTGGACGCCTATGCTTCCGCCGAAGCGCCGAAAGCAAGAAGCGTTTCCAGCGTGGGCGAATATGACCCGGCGCTGTTCACCGGCAGCGTCACCGACTCGTTTGCGTCCTATGGCGATGTCGCGTTTGTTACGCTGTCCCGCTTTGCCACCGAGGGCAACGACCTTGCGATGGTCAACGACGAGGGCAAGCGTATGCTGGAGCTGGACGACAACGAGAAGGCAATCTTCCAGCAGATCAAGGACTCCGGCAAATTCAAGAAAACCGTCGTCCTGCTGAACTCCGTCTTTGCGATGGAGATGGACTGGCTGGACGAGTACAATGTTGACGCTGTGCTGTGGGTCGGCAACCCCGGCTTCTACGGTATGCCCGGCGCCATCCGCGTTGTGACCGGTGAGGTCAACCCCTCCGGTCACACCACCGCCACCTTTGCCGCCAACTCCCTGTCCGCGCCCAGCGCCGAAAACTTCGGTCTGCACGCCTACAACTACGGCAGCAAAACGCCCCGCGCGGCAGGCGACAGCTTTGTCAGCTATAACGAAGGCATCTATGTCGGCTACCGCTACTACGAGACCCGCTACGAGGACACCATCCTCGGTCAGGGCAACGCCGATTCCACGGTTGGCACCAAGGCCTCGACCGACGGCTGGAACTACGCTGAGGAGGTCTGCTTCCCCTTCGGCTACGGTCTGTCCTACACGACCTATGAGTACAGCCTTGACAAGCTGGACTACAACAGCGACACCGACACCTTCACGGCGACCGTCACGGTGAGCAACACCGGCGACAGGGACGGCAAGGCTACGGTGGAGCTGTACGCACAGACCCCCTACACCGACTACGACAAGCAGAACAATGTCGAAAAGTCCTCGATCCAGCTGCTGGGCTATGACAAAATCGATGTGGCCGCAGGTGCATCCGAGACTGTCACGGTCGATGTGCCCGGCTACTTCCTCGCATCCTATGACGCCAACGGCGCGAAGGGCTACATCCTCGATGCGGGCGATTACTACTTCGCTGTCGGCAACGGCGCACACGAGGCACTGAACAATGTGCTGGCCGCCAAGTGCGGTGACGCCGTTGCGGGCAAGCTGATCGATCAGGACGGCAATGTCGTCACCGGCAACACCGCCGCCGTGGCCACCTGGACCGCCCCCAACACCGAGGTCGATACCCAAAAGTACCGCAACTCCCGTTACAACAGCGATGTGGAAGTCACCAATACCTTCGACAACGCCGATGTGAACTACTGGGCGAACGACGACGAAAAAATCACCTACCTGTCCCGCAGCGCGTGGGATACGACCTACCCCACCACGCTGGAGACCCTGACGGTCAACGATAAGCTGTACGACGGTCTGAATATGCAGACCTACGTCAAGGCAGCCGACGCCAAGAGCGTTTCCGACTTCAACCTCGGCGTGGAGCTGGATGAGAAGATCAACTTCAGCGATATGATCGGCGTCGCCTTCGACGACCCGAAGTGGAACGACTTCCTTTCTCAGCTGACGCTGAGCGATCTGCTCATCAACATGGGCGACTCCAAGGGCATCAAGGCTGTCAAGGCTGTCAACAAGCCCGGCTGCACCATCGTCGATGGTCCCGAGGGCATGAACGGTCAGTTTAAGTACGGCGACCGCCGCAACTGCACCGGCTGGGCTACGCTGCCCATCGTCGGCGCAACCTGGAACCACGATGTGCAGACCCGCTTTGGCGAGATGTACGGCGAGGATGCGCTGTATGCGTCCATCCCCATCGCCTACGCGCCCGGCGCGGACACCCTGCGTTCTCCCTACTCCGGTCGTACTTCTGAGTATTTCTCCGAGGACGGCGTTCTCAGCTACTATGCTGCCAAGGCCGTTTCCCGCGGTATGCGCAACAAGGGTCTGATCGGTACGGTCAAGCACTTCTTCCTGAACGAGCAGGAAGCCGGTCGTCAGGGCATTTCCACCTTTGCGAACGAGCAGTCCATCCGTGAGATTTATATGCGCGCCTTTGAGGGTTCTCTGGCTGAGGGCGATTCTCTCGGCGTTATGACCGCTTACAACCGTATCGGCGTTATGTACGCCGCCGCCAACCAGGGCATCCAGCACATCCTGCGCGATGAGTGGAACTACGGCGGCTACATCATCGACGATGCGCTGACCGCGTCCGAGTATTCCTCCGCCCCCGAAATGCTGATGGCGGGCAACAACATCTTCTGCCTGGATACCGCCCGCCCGAACGAAATCGAGAAGCTGATCACCAGCACCGATGACGGCGACCTGCTGCAGAAGGTCATTGACTCCAACCATTATCTGTACTACATCATGCTGCAGTCCTCTATGGGCGGCTCCGGCGCGGAGGACATTGTCGTTTCCGACGCAGCCCCGTGGTGGCAGACGACCCTGCGCGCTCTCGATGCTGTGTTCTGCGCACTGGCCGTTGCCGCTGTCGTGATGTATGTGCTGCACACCTACACGGACGTTTTCTCCGAGGAAAAGCGGAAGAATCGTGCCGCCAAAAAGAATTGATGGAGGTGGAACCCGATGAATAAAGGCTTGAAAAATAAAGGGCTGGGCAGCTGGTTCTGCCTTGCCGCAGCGCTGGTCGCGCTGATCACCGGCATTGTATTCCTGTCCACACAGGCCACGGCCGCCCCTCTGGGTCACGCCGGCACGATGCCCGGCGTGGTGCTGCTGGTCGGCGCTGCCGCTTCGCTCGTTTTCTTCTTTGTTTCCGTTCCGTTCAGCGCGCTGATTCAGGCGGTCATTTATAACATTGCCCTGTATCTTGTCGTTGTGCAGTTGTATTTCGTCTTTGCCGACGTCATCAACCATGTCACCTTTGCAGGCGGCAACGCCGGTCTGTGCGTGTTTTATATGGTCGGCACCTTCGTTGCCTGCCTGCTCAGCGTGATCGCCTGCTTCTGCAAGCAGACGAAAACCGGCGAGGCAAAAGCCACCGGAAAACAGTTTGCTGCCGCCGGTGCGGTGGTCGCGGTCGCTGCGGTCTGCGTGGGCGGTTTCTCCCTGCAGAGCAGCAGCCTGCCCTCGGCCGACAATGCGGAGGTTGCCCCCGATGCGGCGCAGACTTCTGCCGATGGTCCCGTTATGAACTACAACGACAACGAGTTCACCTCCAAGACGCTGGATGACCTTGTTGCCATCCCGCAGGAAACCTGGGAAGCCAAGGAGCCGAACGGAGAAGTCGCCTACTTCTTCGAAGGTCAGTACACCGAGGGCTTCAGCACCATCGTGGATCCGGCCTGTCTGGATATGTACTGCTACACCGACGGTTCGATGTGGGGTTCCTTCAGCGGTCCCAGCACCTCCGTGGGCGGCGACTCTATCTCCCATGTTTACGGCTACTGGTACAACTACGATGAAAACGGCGAGAAGAACTTCGTCATTCATCTGCTGGGCAATCAGGACGCCGACGGCACTGTGCGCCCCACCAATGTGGATGGCGGCGCAGATGCGGATATCTTCGTCTTTGACACCGACCACGGCGCATACAGCATGGAAGCCAGCCTGAGCTATGGCGTTATGGGTGGTATGTTCACCCGCAACATCAACATCTACGGTCAGCCCTATGCCCCTGCCAAGAGCCTGACGATCGATGCCTCCAACCTGCGCACCTTCTACACGGGCGACACCTTCAACCCGGGCGAGCTGGTTGTGACGGCTACCCGCGCCAACGGTGCGGAGGAGTCCATCTGGGGCGGTCGCTTGACCTTCACCGGTTACGACAGCGACACCACAGGCACCAAGACCGTGACGGCCTCCTTCCTGGGTGCGACCGCTACGTTTGAAGTGCAGGTCGAGGATCTGGTCACCGAGCAGTACACGGGCAGCTATGAGCTGGTGCAGGGTGAGACGCCCACCGCAACGGATGCCGTGCTGCTGGTGGATTACTCCCACAAGGTCTGCACGCTGACTGCCGCCGACGGCTCTGCATCCATCACCGGCACGCTGGTGGATGTGCAGGACGATGCCCTTACCATGACCCTGAACGGCAGCGATGCCCTGACGGTGCCCATCACCGAGGGTGAGGACGGCAGCAAGCAGCTGACCATCCCCGCCCACGACGAAATCGTCTCCGGCTGGGGCTCCAGCACCACCTACTCCATCAACGAGGCTGTGGTCACGCTGGCGGCAGAGTAAGCATTCTTTGCTCTAACAACTGCTGAATAAAAGCCGCGTCTGATGTCTGCTTGCAGGCGTTGGATGCGGCTTTTCTTATGAGAAGGGAAAACCATATGCAAAATACAGAACTTTTGCTGAAAAAATTGACCTTGGAAGAAAAATGCGCGCTGCTTTCCGGCGCGGAAACCTTCAAAACGCGGGGTATGCCCGAACACGGTATCCCGCAGATCTGGCTGTCGGACGGTCCTCACGGCTTGCGCAAGCAGGCGGGGGAGAGCGACCACTTGGGGCTGAACCCCAGTGTTCCCGCCACCTGCTTCCCCACGGCGTCGGCTGTTGCAAACAGCTGGGATGCCGCGCTGGGCGAGGAGATCGGCGCAGCCTTGGGCGAGGAAGCCGCTGCGCAGGAAGTGTCGGTGGTGTTGGGACCGGGGCTTAACATGAAGCGCAACCCGCTGTGCGGGCGCAGCTTTGAGTATTTCTCTGAGGACCCGTATCTCGCGGGCAAGCTGGCGGCGGGGTATATTCGCGGCATCCAGTCCAAGGGCGTAGCTGCCTGCCCGAAGCACTTTGCCGTCAACAGTCAGGAAACGCGGCGTATGGCTTCGGATTCCATCGTGGACGAGCGCACCCTGCGGGAAATTTACCTGACCGGGTTTGAAATTGCCGTCAAAGAGGGGCATCCCCGCAGCATTATGTCGTCCTACAATCTTGTGAACGGTACATATGCCAACGAGAATAAGCACCTGCTCATGGAGATTTTGCGCGGTGAGTGGGGCTTTGATGGCGCGGTCATCACCGACTGGGGCGGAAGCAACGACCACGCGCTGGGTGTGAAAAACGGCTCCACGCTGGAAATGCCCGCGCCCGGCGGGGACAGTGTGCGCGAACTGCTGGCGGCGGTGGAAAGCGGGAAAATCTCTGAATCCGACATCGACGCCCGCTTGTCAGAGTTGCTGCCGCTGGTGCTTGATACCAAGGCTGCGCTGGACGCTGCCCCGCGTGAGTTTGATGCGGCAGCCCATCATGCGCTTGCCCGCCGCGCCGCCGCGGAAAGCCTTGTGCTGCTGAAAAACGAGGGTTCTTTGCTGCCGTTGGCGGCGGGTAGCAAGGTGGCTGTCATCGGCGACTTTGCCAAAAATCCGCGCTATCAGGGCGCAGGATCCAGCATGGTGAACTCGACACAGGTGGATGTGCTGCTGGATAAGCTGATTGACTCCGAGTTGAACATCATCGGGTATCAGCAGGGCTTTGACCGCCACGGTAAGCCGGATGCTGCTTTGCAGAAATCTGCCTGCGAACTGGCGACACAGGCGGATACAGTTATTTTGTGCATGGGTCTGGATGAAATCGCCGAGAGTGAGGGTCTTGACCGCAGCAATCTGCGCCTTGCGCAAAATCAGGTGGATCTGCTGCAGGCTGTGGTGGCCGTCAACCCGAAAATTGCCGTGGTATTGTACAGCGGCAGTGTAGTCGAAACGCCGTGGCTGGACAACTGCCAAGCCCTGTTGTACGCCGCCTTAGGCGGTCAGGCGGGGGCGGGCGCCGTTGCGGATGCACTGACCGGCAAGGTCAACCCCTGCGGCAAGCTGGCAGAAACATGGCCGTTGGCCTACGCCGACATCCCCAGCGCCGCCGACTTTGCCACCCGCCGCAAGACTGTGGAGTACCGCGAGGGGCTGTACATCGGCTACCGCTACTTTACCACGGCGGAAAAAGCTGTGCGCTTCCCGTTTGGCTATGGTATGAGCTACACGACGTTTGCGTACAGTGATATGGTCGCCGATGAACAGGGGGTCAGCCTTACCGTAACGAACACTGGCAGTGTGGCAGGAACGGAAATTGTGCAGCTGTATGTTGCTAAAAAGAACAGTGAGCTTTTCCGCCCTGTAAAGGAACTGAAAGGCTTTGCCCGCGTAACGCTTGCCCCCGGTGAGAAACAGCGCATCACCATCATGCTGGACGATAAGGCGTTCCGTTTCTGGAATGTCAAGGCTAACCGCTGGGAGGTCGAGGGCGGCGAGTACGAGCTGCTTGTCGGCGCAAGCGTGGAGGATATCCGGCTGTGCGAGAAAATCTCCGTGCATGGAACGGCTACCGTGCATCCGTATGAAGATGTGGACTTGGATTGCTATTATAAAGGGGAGGTGCTGAGCGTTTCCGATGCGGACTTTGAAAAGCTTCTGGGGCATCCCATCCCGAACGGCAAAACCAAAATTGACCGCAATCTGACCTTGGGCGAACTGAACCACGCCCGCAGCCCGCTGGGCTGGCTTGTCTGGCTGGTACTGACTGTGCTGCTGGATGCTAGCTATAAGCGCGGCAAGCCGGACCTGAACATTTTGTTCCAGTACAATATGCCCCTTCGCGCCTTGGCAAAGATGACGAACGGCGCCATCAGCATGGGCATGGTGGACGGCATTGTCATGGAATTGCAGGGCTTCTGGATCTTGGGTCTTGTACGGGTGATTTATGAAGCGATTAAGAATGTGGTGCTGAATGCGCAGATGGAAAAGCGTCTGCGCGGCACTTGATGGAGGTTGCATTATGCAGTTTTGGAATAATTTTGCGGCAAAACACCCCGCCGCAGCCAAGTGGGTGCGCGAGGGCGGTCTGTTCGTCATCGTGTCGAACCTGATTACCGTGTTCAAGTATCTGCTGCTGCAATTTTTGCCCGCTGCGTTCAGCAGTTTACCTGTGGTGGATTTCGGCTGGCCCGGCGTGGATGTGACCCTGTTTGGGGAAACATTCAAGTGGAACATCCTCGGCTACGATGCCGCCCACGGCGGGCTGCCGTATTTCTGCGCGTATATGATCGCCATGGTCATTGGCGAGTGCATCAACTTCCCGATCCAGCGCAATTTCGTGTTCCGCAGTAAGGGCAATTTAGGCAAGCAGATTGCGTGGTATGTGTTGGCATTCTGCGTCATCACCTGCATCGTCAACTCCATCAACTGTGTGTGGGTTGCCGTAGCCGGGCTGCTGGTGCCGGACTTTATTTATAACATCGGCACGACGGTTTTGAACGGCGGCGTGTCTATGGTCATTTTCTTCTTTGTCAACAAAATCATCTTCCCTGAAAGCGGGAAGTGATGGAAAGAATATCACTTTACGAGCGCCGCAGATAACGGATTGCAGTTTTGGATGATGAGCAAGCCCTGCTGATGAAATCCGTCATAGGTGGATTGTCGCCGTGAATTGTGCACGTCTCGTAGGCAATTTGCGCTTACTATTGACCGACTGATACTGACTGGAGTAAAAAGAGCCCGGAGGGCCTTACCAAATCGGTAAGGTTCTCCAGGCTCTTTTTCTCGCCGGAAAGTGCATGCAAAAGGGTTGCACAGAATAACGATACAACACGAAAGGGAAGAGAACTTATGATTAGACCAATTCTGAAAGATTGTACGAAATACGCACGAGGACTGCCAGAGTGAATCAGAACGGATTCACTCCCACGCCCCGCCCTAGCGTAAAAGGCATAAACGTAAAATGCCTGATAATCATTTCATAACCACCTGCATAGATGGTGCAGCCGAACGGGGATATATGTCTGCCTCAAGGCTTATACATTCTTCACAAGCAGTGCCTGATACGGTTCCAGTTCTACATCTGCCAGCCAGACGGGCTGACCGCCTGCGGAACGGTAGCTGCCACCCAAAGCGTCAAGACCGGCCCCTGCCGGGTACTCGGTAAAGTTGAACAGCCCCACCAGCGTTTCCTCGCCGCGCTTGCGTACCAGTGCCAGGACGCCGGGGTTGTGGGTGTCCCATGTGGTTACCCATGCATCCGGGGCAAAGCACGCGTCTGCTCGCATTTTGCGCAGTTCTTCCATGCCCTGCCACAGCCGGTTTTGCAGCGTGCCTTTTCGGGTGCGCTGCTTTGCGTTTTCCCAGTTAAACGCACTGCGGTGCAGGTTGCGGCTGTCGTCTGCCCGATTGGGGTCGGACTTATAATCCCAGCCGTTGAGCTGGGCAATCTCGTCGCCGGAGTTCAGCATCGGAAATCCCTGCAAAAATGCCATGACGCTATGCAACAGCAGGTCGCGGCGGACCGCGTAGTCCAGCGCAATCGTATCGCCCGATTCCAGCGCCTGCTCCACTCCGCACAGGCTGGCGGTGGTGCCGCAGCTGCGGGCATCGCCGGTAGCAGGGTCGTAGTTGTACAGCTCGCCCTTTGCCCAGCTTCCGGGGAAATCACCTGCATAAAAATGGTAGAGATACTCCTTGTGCTTTTGGGGGTCAATATCCAAACGGTTCTCGGCCGCTTCATCCAGACCCCAGCCGATATCATCGTGGCAGCGCAGATAGTTTACAAACCAGCAGTTGCCCGGCAGGGCGTGCAGGGCGTCCAGCTGTGCCTTCAGCAGGCGGGTGTCGCGGCTTGCCAAGGCACCCCACAGGTTGACCATGGTGGACACATTGTAAAGCATATGACATTCCGGCTTTTCGGGTGTGCCAAAGTACGCCGCCAGCTCCTTGGGTGCCATGACCACTTCGCCCTTGAGGATGACCGCGGGGCAGACACATTCCAGCACCATGCGCAGCATCCGCACAATGGTATGTACCTGCGGTAAATTGCGGCAGGTCGTGCCAAGCTGTTTCCAAATGTAAGGCACAGCGTCAATGCGGAACACTTCCACACCCAGATTGGCCAGATGCAGAATACTTTTGGTCATGTCCACGAACACCGCCGGGTTTGCGTAGTTCAGATCCCACTGGTAGTCGTGGAAGGTGGTCAGCACCCACTTGTGCATCTCCTCGCACCAGGTAAAGTTGCCGGGCGCGGTGTTGGGAAATACCTGCGGCACGGTCTGCTCGTACCGGTCCGGGATGGTGCGATCCTCAAACAGGTGGTAGTAGGCTTGAAACCACGGGTCGCCCGCCTTAGCCGCCATCGCCCAGCGGTGGGTGCTGGCGGTGTGGTTCATCACAAAATCCAGACACAGGCTGATACCCGCCTTGCGCAGTTCGCGGGTCAGATTTTCGAGGTCTTTATTCGTGCCGAGAGCCGGGTCCACGGTATCGAAATCCTCCACCGCATAGCCGCCATCGTTGTGGGGATGGGGCATCTGCAGTAAAGGCATCAGGTGCAGATAGGTCAGCTTCTGCTCCTTGAAATAGGGCAGCTTCTTTGCCAATTCCTTCAAATTTCCGGCAAACAGGTCGGTGTACATCGTCATGCCGAACATATTGCCCCGCTTGTACCAGTTCGGGTCGGCGGCACGGGTTTTGTCCAGCGCCTTCAGCTCGGCGCTGCGGGCGTCGTAGGCGTCTGCCATCTCCCGTTCCAGAACCTCCAACCCTTCCCGGTTGTTGTACAATTCCATGAACAGCCATTCCAGCTCGTCCTTATGGCGGGCAAATCGTGCGGAAAATTCCTGCGCCATGGGTCAGCCCTCCACTTCTGTCAGGGTGGGCATGGCGGGGATGGCACCGCGGCGGCTGGTGGTGATGCTGGCTGCTTTGTTGGCAAAAGCCAGAATACTTTCCAGTTTGTCCGCCGTCAGGGAGTTCAAATCCTCCTTGCACAGCTTGGACAGCGCTGCCCCGAAGAAGGTGTCGCCTGCACCGTTGGTGTCGCCCACCTTGCAGGGAACACCGGCCACATGACCGGTTTTATCTCCCATACGGTAGAACACACCGTTTGCACCCAAGGTGACAAAAATCAGCCGAATGCCGTTTTGTGCCAGCTGCGCCGTGCCGTTTTCGCAGTCGGCAGTGCCGGTCAGCAGGGGCAGCTCCTCGTCCGAAACCTTCAGGATATCTACCAGCGGCAGGGGGGCTTTCATTTGTGCGATCGCTTCTTCCTCGCTGTGCCAAAGGTTGGCGCGGTAGTTGGGGTCGTAGGTAATGATTGCCCCCAGCTTTTTGGCACGGGCGGCGGCGTCCAACGTGGCGGTGCGGGCGGGGTCGGCGGTCAGACTGACCGAGCCGAAATGCACGATTTTGGTTGCTTTCAGGGCTTCCGCTGGGATATCCTCTTTGCACAGCATCACATCAGCGTTGGCACTGCGGTAAAAGCTGAAATCGCGTTCGCCGGCAGCATCCACCGAAACAACGGCCATGGTGGTGGGGTGGTCGGCATCGGTGACCATATAGCGGGTGTCAACCTTGTTTTCCTGCAAAACCTCGGTCAGATAGCGGCCAAAGGCATCCTCGCCCACCTTGCCGATGAAGGTAGTCTGCGCGCCCAGCCGGGCGGCCGCAACCGCCAGATTGGCGGGGGCACCGCCGGGGTTTGCCGCAAACTGCGGAATACCGCGTTCATCCCTGCCAGTCTGGGTCAGGTCGATCAAAACTTCGCCAATCGTTACAATATCCATGTGTATCTCTCCTTGCTGAATGTATCGAACAAAAAGAAGCAGCTTTACTACTTCAAAAGATAGCGAATATAGGCAGCTGCGCGCTCCGGGTGCGGTGCATTGGCAATGACACCGAGGTAAACGGAACCCTCGAAGCCGGCTTGTGCTATGAGGGGCGTGTCGGAAATATCCAGCGTTACGCCATCGGCAGACAATTCATCCAAGCTGCTGAAATCTGCATCCAGTGTACGCAGGTCAAGAAAATACTCTTCGTCCTGCAGTTGATCTCGCGCAGAGGTATCCATCAGGATGATATCTGACTGCTGTGCGCTGACGGCAGCCAGCAGTTTCAGCTCAGAGGCATAGACATATTGTTCATCGACATTGGCAGTTTCATTTATAATCAGCCCGGTCAGCAGATTGACCTGCTGCTTTTTTGTCAGGTGCGCATATTGGGCAAAGCCGTCAGTAAGCTGCCCGGTCAAATCAGAACCGGCTGAAATGTTCACAAGGCTAACGTACAGTACAGCTTCTTTTTTGGTGAAATGCCGATAAGCAGCATATCCGAAAATGTACAAAACGATTAAAATTCCTAGGATGGGAAGTTTGTAGTATGCCCAAATGTGCTCCCATCTTTTGCGCCCATGCAGAGAACGCAGGGTGGCAAGATCAGCGCTCTTCATCGTGCGATTCCTCATCTGCCGCATCGGGATCTCCGCCGATAAGATGAATGATTTTTACCAAGAGGAAAGAACACAGCATGGCACAGAGGCCCATTCCCAAAAGAAAGGCGGGCGCGAATACGTAAACTGTGATCCACCCCATAACAGCGTAAATGAACGCCATCAGCAGGGTGCAGAACAAATAGCGAACTCCGACGGCAAGGGAGGTCCTTAAAATGCCAAGCGTCGTATTTTCAAAACGTGCCAGCAGGGGAAATGCGTAGAGCAGTACAATGGCGTACAGCACGGCAGCACCGATCACCAGCGCTGTCAAAATCGTCCAGAATGCACTGGTGTTCCAAAGGCGGCTCAACACGAAGCCATCGACGCCCAAAAAGCAGCCAAGCGCCAGCAGGATAAGCCACAGCTTTGTGGCTGGCTTGAAATTGCTGCGAAACGCACGGAAGAACATACGGGTGAGACCCTCATCACGATCCTCTGCCATTTTCAATGTGCAGTAAAACAGCGCCGTAGTGGAGGCACCGATCGTAAAAATCGGCAGGCTGCATATAAGCCACAAAATGTTCAGATAGGCGCTGTATGTCAGCTTTGTCAGCACAGAAAACCACGGCTTTTCCCACAGGTCACGCATACTGTACCTCTCAATCTCCTGTGGATTCACGCAGGATCAGATTCGTTTCCGTATAAACAGTCCGATAATTCAGCGAGGGCTCCTCAATACGGGTTATAAGCAGATTGGCGGCGGCATACCCCATGATTTGCCCGTGAATATGAATGGATGTCAGCCGAGGTGAAAAATACGATGCCTCTTGGCTGTCATCAAATCCGCAGATCCAGATGTCATCCGGAACGGAATAGCCAAGCCGATGCAAGGCGTTGATAAGATCCATGGCTATAAAATCATTGGCGCAGATAAAGGCGTCCGGCATGGTCGGGCAACCGCGCAGCGACTGATACAGATACTCCGAATAGTTTGGCTGTGCTTTTTGCGTTGCGCAGGTCGGCCAGTCGGTTGCCATACCAAAATGCTCGGCTGCATCTTTGTAAGCACGGTAACGTTCATGAAAAGACTGGCAGTGCTCTTTATCCCCGGCAAAGGCGATACGTTTTCGTCCGCGCTGTGCCATCTGCGCCATCATGTTCTGAATTTCGATACGGTTTTCCATATACAGCCGATCGGCCTGCAGAGGAGGGCGCATTTCCGTCACGGGTGTGTCCACAAAAAGAAGCGGAATGCCCAGCGTACAAAGCATCTGGGCGTAATCATAGTCAAATACTTCAAAGCAGATGATGCCTGCCGTGTGCTCTTTGTTTAAGGAGGGCGGCAGCTCCTTAGCAGCCAGCTCAGCGGGCGAAATGCGGTGGATCGTCATACAGGCGTGAAGATGCTGAAGCTCTGATTGAAAGCGATCCAACATCATTGCGGCAAAGTGGGAGTTATTCAAAAAACGGGTTGTCAGTATGGCAATTTCCCGCTTATCGACGGGGAGAATGGAAGCATCCCCGGCGCTGCTGTTCCCATCAAATACCGGAAGGTAGGAAAATTGCTTGTATCCCATTTCGGCAGCCTTGCGCAGGATCTTCTCCCGTGTGGCATCGGCCAGAACGCCGGTGTTATTGATAGCCTTGGAAACCGTATTGCGGGAAAGCTGAAGCTCGTTGGCAATATCCTGAATGGTGACTTTGGTAGACATGATCCGTCTCGATTCTGTACACTCTATAAGTAAGAAATGTACTTTACTATATTCTGCAGGTATCTCCGTCCGGGAAATCCCTGTGTTTCTGATACCAGTATAGTGCATATGCACAAATTAGTCAAATGTAAAAACGCAAATCAGCATATTGCACATTGGCACACACCGGTTTTTGTGCAGCTGCACAAATGTACCGTAATTCGCTTAAAAACGGGGAAAACGCCATTGACTTTTGCGATTGTTGATGATATAAATAAATTACAGGATTTTACAAATGCACCATTCAAGGAAATTTGGGCAGAACATATTGTGCAAATGTAAAACAAAGAAGAAACGGCGCAGTGAAATCAAAAAGGAGGAGATTGATTCATGAAACCAAAGTCAGTTGCACCCCAAAGCAGGGTCATGGCGGTTGACCGTAAACTGCATAATACATGGGTGTACATTAAGCGTCATTGGCAGCTCTACCTGCTATTTCTGATGCCGGCTGTATTGCTGACCCTTGTATTCCGCTACATTCCTATGGGCGGTGTACTGATCGCCTTCCAAAAATACAACCCGTTCAAGGGCATCTGGGGCAGCGAATGGGTCGGGTTCAAGAACTTTACGCGGTTCCTGTCCTCGCCGGATTTTATGCGGTATTTGATCAACACCTTGAAACTGAGCGTCTATGGCTTGCTGTGGGGCTTCCCCATTCCGATTTTGTTGGCCTTCCTGCTCAACCGCATTAAAAGCAATAAGATCAAGCAGAAGGTACAGCTTGTCCTGTACATGCCCAACTTTATTTCCGTGATCGTGCTGTGCGGTATCGTGCGCGTTCTGCTGTCTGTCACAGGTCCTGTAAATGGGCTGTTTCATACCGGCATCAACTTTATGACATTGCCGGAGGCTTTCCGCCCGATTTACATCATCAGCGGAATCTGGCAGGGCGCAGGTTGGTCCTCCATTATGTACACAGCCGCGCTTTCCAACGCCAGCCAGGAGCTGAAAGAAGCCGCCATGCTGGACGGCGCGAACCTGATTCAGCAAATACGAACCGTTGAATGGCCCGCCATCAAGGATATGGTCGTGATTCAGTTCATCCTGCAGGCAGGCAACATTATGAGCATCGGCTTTGAAAAAGCCTACGCCCTGCAAACGGATCTGAACCTGAATTCGGCAGAAATCATCGCCACTTATGTATACAAAAAAGGTCTGTTAGACGGTGATTACAGCTTTTCAACAGCAGTCGGTCTGTTCAACACAGTTATCAATGTCATATTGCTTATCGCTGTAAACAAAATCGTTGCCAAGATGAACGATGGGCAAGGCTTGTAAGGAGGTGTTCGCTATGTCTAAGAAAAAGTCAGGAATGCAGATCTATACCAAACAAGACAAAGCCATCCTCCACTGCGGCTATGCACTGTTGGCTCTGTTTCTCATCGCCATTATTGTGCCGATGGTTTACATTGTGATCGCTTCGTTCATGGATCCCGTCACATTGCAAAACAAGGGCATTTCCTTTGACTTCAGCAAATGGAGCCTGGATGCCTATGAGCGTGTCATCTCGGACAAACAGATATGGGTCGGCTTCAAAAACGCTGTTCTTTATTCGGTCATATTTACCGTCATTTCCGTTGCCGTAACGATGCTGGCAGCCTATCCGATGTCGCTGCCGGACTTCAAGGGAAAGAAATTTTTCAACATCATATTCGTTATCACGATGTTCTTCAACGGCGGTCTGATCCCTACCTACCTGCTCATCAACAACCTCGGTCTGCTGGATTCCATGTGGGCGGTTATCCTGCCGGGTGCATTCAGCGTCTGGAATATGATCATTGCCCGTACCTACTATCAGGGGATCCCGCGTGAGCTTCGTGAGGCAGCCGATGTGGATGGTGCCAGCGAAATGCGCTACTTCTTTAGTATCTTGCTGCCGGTTTGTATGCCGGTAGTGGCGGTGCTTGCTCTTTGGCAGTTTGTAGCTATGTGGAACAGCTATTTTGACGCGATGATCTACCTGAACAGTGCCTCCAAACAGCCCCTGCAGTTGGTACTGCGCTCTATCCTGATCCAAAGCCAGCCCGAATCCGGTATGATTGCCGATATCCAAAGCACGGCTGAACGCGCAAAAATGGCCGAGTTGCTCAAGTATGCAACCATTATCATTTCCAGCCTGCCGCTGCTGGTCATGTACCCCTTCTTCCAAAAGTATTTTGATGCAGGCATTATGGCAGGCTCCGTCAAGGGCTGATTGTTTGGAAACCTAGACCGGGATTTCCCGGCTGCAACATTAAAAAAGGAGAAAAACATTATGAAAAAATTGATTTCACGCCGCAATTTCCTCAAAATGGGCGCCTTGGCGAGCGCTGTTATGATGCTGGCCGCCTGCGGCGGCGGTGCCGGAGGCGGAAAAGATTCGGGTGCCAATGTAGATGTTACCGGTACCGTTTCGTTTCCTCTGGCGGAGCAGGTAACCTTTACCGGTATGACAAGCTATCCGGTCGGCAGTGAATCCGATCCGAACAACCGTACCATTTTCAAACGTCTTGAGGAAGCCACCAATGTACATATCGACTGGACGGCTATTCAGGCTGACCAGTGGAGCGATAAAATCACCCTGAATATGTCCAATCCCAGCACTCTGACGGATTTTGTCTTTACGGCAGATTTCAGCGACAGTGACCTGCTGCGCTACGCAGATCAGGGCGTTATTGTCAATCTGGAGGACTATATCGACAACAATATGCCCAACCTCAAGAAGGTTTTTGAGATGTACCCGGAGTACCGTACCATGTGTACAGATTCCGAGGGACATATCTGGGCGCTGCCGTGGATCGAGCAGTTGGGCGCTGAAAAGACGGCGATCCAAACGGTGGGAAATATGAGCTTCATCAACAAGAAGTGGCTGGATTTCCTGGGTCTGGAGATGCCGACGACGGTAGATGAATTTGAGCAGGTACTGATCGCTTTCCGCGACAACGCGGATGCCATCAAGAGTGAGTTTGGCATTGAGGGTGATATCATCCCGATGTCCTGCATTGTCAACAACGGTGACCAGGATCCCAGTATCCTGATCAACGGCTTTGGTGAGGGCTATGGTGATGCCGATAAGGATCGCCACATTGCCGTCACGGATGACCTGAAGGTTATCTGCGCGGCCACTCAGCAGGGCTACCGTGAAGGTCTTGACTGGCTGCACAAGCTGTATTCTGAAAACCTCATTGACCCCGAATGCTTTACGCAGGAATGGTCCACTTATGTTTCTAAAGGCAAGGCCGGTCGTTACGGCGTCTGCTTTAGCTGGGATGTTGCCAACATCGACAACCTGACCGATTGGGAGCCCCTGCCCGCACTGACTGCCGATACCCGCAATATCACCCCGCAGAACGGTTCCTTCACCAGCGGCTTTGGGCGCGGCAAGTGTGTTGTCACCGCCAAGGCGTCGAACCCCGCGCTGGTTTGTGCCTGGCTCGACCAGATGTATGCACCCCTGCAGTCTCCCCAGAACAACTGGGGTACCTACGGCGATGAAACCGGTTTCAATATCTTTGAAATGTCCACCAACGATAAGGGCGAGCCGATGCTGAAGCACGCCCCCCTCGGCGATGCGTCCCCCGTTGAAGTCCGCGAAGCACAGTGCGTCGGCGGTCCTCTGGCGGTTCTGGATGATTACTACGGCGTTTATGTCACCTGCCCGGACGATGCACAGTACCGTTTGGACTGGATCAAGGATATTTACACCCCGGATATGAACAAAAAGTATGTTTACCCCAATGTTTTTATGAGCAACGAGGACACCGAGCAGGTTTCCAACCTTCAGGCAGATCTCCAAACCTACATGAACACCCAGAAGGCAAACTGGATCATGAATGGTACTACCGATGCTGAGTGGAATGAGTACCTCGACAAACTGGAAGCCTACGGATTGTCTGACTATCTGGCGATTATGCAGAAGTATCTTGACGCCTATTACGCAAAGCAATAAGTTTCACCAGGAGGAATCCATGAGCAATACAATTTTGCAGAAAGCACGCGATTACGAGGAAGAGCACAGCGCTGCCATTTCTGCGGCAGAGCGCCCTGCCTACCACTTGACCCCTTATGTAGGCTGGATGAATGACCCGAACGGCTTTTCCTTCTATCATGGGAAATACCACCTGTTTTACCAGTATAACCCCTACGCAACACACTGGGGTCCGATGCACTGGGGACACGCGGTCAGCACAGACTTGCTGCATTGGGAGTATCTGCCCTGCGCCATTGCTCCGGATTCTCCGTCTGATAACGGCCCCGGCTGCTTCTCCGGCTCGGCCACCGAAATGGACGACGGCCGTCAGCTCTTAATGTACACCAGCGTGGTTTCCGAAAAGCAGCCGAATGGTGAAATGCGGGATATTCAGACCCAGAGCGTTGCTGTGGGCGATGGATTGGATTACGAAAAACCTGCCTGCAACCCGGTGCTGACCCAGAAAGATTTGCCTGAAGGATACAGCAAATTCGACTTCCGTGACCCGAAGATCTGGCGCGAAGCTGACGGCACCTACTCTGCCGTGACCGTTGCCCTGACCGAGGACGGCAGCGGTGCAGCCGTACTGTTCCAAAGCAAGGACGGTTTCGACTGGCATTTTGTTACCGTGCTGGCGCGCAACAACAACGTGTACGGCAAAATGTGGGAGTGCCCGGACTTCTTCCCGCTGGACGGCAAGCATGTACTGATGGTCGGACCGATGGAAATGCGTCCGTCCGGTGAGTTCCACAACGGACACAATGTGATCGCATTTGTCGGCAGTTATGATGAGAAAACCCATACCTTTACCCGCGAACAGGTGCAGCTGGTGGACGGCGGCATCGACTTTTACGCCACCCAAACCACGCAGGCACCCGATGGGCGCCGCCTGATGACGGCGTGGCTGCAAACCTGGTCGGACACCGAGGATAAGCCGCAGGGATGCAAGTGGTTCGGGCAGACCATCTGCCCGCGCGAGCTGCA